>OAUU01000124.1_pt1 | contig 84117 bp, 88 predicted proteins | sample 1501381 | NCBI WGS metagenome assembly OAUU01 (sample SAMEA2580057, study PRJEB22360) | human gut metagenome | reverse complement strand
AGCCAGAACCGGCACGGATGCCGGTTCAGAAGCAATGCATACAAGGATGTATGCCTGCTTCGGTGGCGAACATATAGAACACTTTATCAGAGTTCTTAGAACATCTTGCTTCGGACAATGGAGCTGATATACATAAATATAATACGTTATACACTCATAAATCAGATTAGCATGTTTTGACACCCGAATCATTTTTATGACTTACTATCGTTTATAAATATTTTCAAAAAACTGCAGAACCCCATCCTCAACCGCAAACTGCTCAAGCTCCTCCTTTGACAAATCATAATAATACTTGTTGGTTCTTATGTGTATAGAAAGACTATCAAGCGGAAAGCCCTTCTTTCTTATAGCGCTGTGCTGTGTATCCGCAATAATAAAAGGCTCACTCGCCATCGAAGGTGCCATTGACTCATAGATATGCTCCCCGTCCTGCACGAAACATATTGCATTCCTGTACCTGGCCGTGAGGTTTCCATATTTTTTTGCAAGCCCCGAATAGTATTCCACCATCTCATCATCCGAAAGACATTTACCGTTCACATTGCGCACATGCACACCCGGCTGAAGCTCATCCGGCACATTGTCAAAATACAGCCCCGAATCACAGGAAAATACCGGCATATCAAAAGCCCTATAGTAAGCCAGAGCTTTTATCCGCGCGTTTTCAAGAGGAGTGCTGCCTGTCTCCGCAACCTCCGGAATGTCCATTCCCTCCGCCATCAAATCATTCAGACCAATAAGCTCTATATCTATCTTTTTGAGTCTGTTACGCATAACAGAAAGCTTTGCCGCGTTTCCCGTGCCAAATAGTAGTTTCATTGCAATCTCCTCCGGAGGTAATGTAATCTTCTTTATATGTTTTGCCCCCACTCATAACATAAAACATTATACCCAACTCATAACACAAAACATTATACCCATCTATTGCAGTGAAAACAAGCTGTTAAGACTTAGATTGTTGATTTTTTTGCTTTATTTTCTATAGGCCATGCCTATATCAGAGTTCTTAGAACATCTTGCTTCGTACAACGGAGCTGATATATATAAATATAATACGTTATACACTCGTAAATTAAGTTGGCATGTTTTGACCCCAACATCATTAAGATATTTTTCATACAATATTACATAACAATTTCACTCTCGAAATATTGTTCCTGAAAATGAATCTGCCTCCTGATTTCTTCCTTTGAAAAAGCCATTCCGTCAGGCACAACTACCCACTTTTCTTCTATATCATCTTTTCTCTGAACAATAGCAATAATTTTACCTGTAAACTTGCCTACCGGCTCATTTACACCTAATATATAAGCGTCCTGCTCTTCTCCATCTGGTGCCAAATGGATTCTTTAGTATAATACCATACACTTCCTCCAATAATGCCCAAAATGTTTCCGCTGAATTCTTATTAAACAATGCTTTTGACAGCGCCATTTGACACTATCCTCTGTAATGCCAACAAACGTACATCCGCCGCAGTAAGATGTCTGAAATATCTTAACGCTTCATCCTGCGTTTCTATTACAACTCCCTCTACAACCTGTACATTCTTTTTACTAGCTTGCTTGTCACGAATCTCATTAAATATTGCATCCAAGACTTTTTCTTCTGGTACTAATCCCGGATGATCTTTTATAATAGCCTTCACATATTCACTAGGTTTTCTATCATCAACTACAAATCTTACTTTTTTCAAGAAATCTGAAATATTGGTATCCGTAATATCCTTATCATCAATATACTCTTTTTCCTTAGCTTCTTCTTTTAATCCCTCTATCATCTTCTGCAATGCATCGAAATTCACATTTTCAATACCAAACGAATTAATTTCATCATCAATTCTTACGGTATTAGAAACACCACCAACAAATAATATGTAATCCGCGAAATCAAAATCACACATATAATTTTTAAACAATGTTACTAACTCTTTTCCTATTGCCTTTGGCGAGTTTCCTTTTGCTCCTTTTGACTGTATATCCCATAACTTATCAGAAAATGCATCCATACCAGTCAAATCATTAAAAAAATCAACGATAAAATAGTATATCTCTTCACTATCTTTTCTCAGATTCATTAGATATAATAGTGCCTTTGTTTCTGTTTCAGCTCCCGATTTTCTTGTTTTTTCTGACGATTTCACGATATATGACATTACTTCACCTTCTCTCCAGATTCTTGTATTTTTTTCCTAACCACATTGGTTAAGATATGGTTAGGTTATTTTCTCACGAAAAATATTTCTGATTTTTACTTGATGGCTTTTCCGGTATAGTCATCTTTAACACACCATTTTTCAGCATAGGTGTTAAATACTTTCTTCTAAAACTTGTCCTGCTATCAAAATAAAATTCATCCATTATTTCTTGGACCGATTTCGGTTCTTTACAAAAATCAATGATTTGCTTGTTCAAATCCTGACCATTTTGGTTAGGATAATGGTCAGGATGCTGACCATCATTCCTCAACAACCCCAAATACTTATCACAAGCCTTACACAGAACCATAATTCCAGCCTCATTAATCTCGTATTCCGGCAATGGTCCATCATACAACGCACAGGCTTCCCTAATCTTCTCAAATCCTCTTCCCCAAGCTTCAATCATACCGCTTTTGAAAAAGACGTTAGCCAATTTTGGATTAAAAGGCTTTGATGAATGTTTCATAAACAATTTGTCAGTAGAATCCAGATTTGGAGGCATCTCACCATCGTTCCAAATATATATCTTATCCTCATAAACACTAATCTGGATTGGATTGCAGCTACTGTAATCCTTATGAACAATTGCATTCAACAAAATCTCACGGAATGCGTCCTTGTGAAACATAAATTGCTCAATTCTCTGGACTCCCTCATAATCAATCAATGCCTTCATATATTTTGTATAAACTAAATCAACGGTCTTATCTACCTGCTCTATCAAAGGACCGTGCACCTCATCCTGGTACACCAAATCCGAATCCGATTTTCCAAAATATCCGATTTTGATATAAGAACCTGTTACCCACTTCTCTGGATCTTTATAAAACGCAAGCATTGCTGCTCTTATCAAATATCCATCTTCATCAATCAGGTGCAGGTTATCCATCAATATAGTATCTTCCACACTGACTTCTTCCTTTGTAAGCCTTCCTCTTTTCACTGCCTTATCTTTAAATAACTGTATTGCATCCTGCTTTAAATCAGCTACTGTCAGTTTTGGTAGAGGCACACCATCCCATGTTCTTCCCTGCGTTTTTAACAAAGCCCTTTCCAATTCCTTTCCAGTAATTTCACGCATGGTACTTCCGGAACGATAATAATATTTTCCACGAAAACTTATTAAAGATGGATATTTATCAACAATTATCTGCAGATACTCAAGTTTGCCTTTATATAACAAATTCACATCTGCAATGATTCCCATTGTGTCTGTAATTTTATTAGGAATTCGCTCTAATAAATCTCTTGCATTATCAATACCTACAACATTACCATCGTCATCCGTACCTATGTATATTGTTCCACCGTAGGTATTGGCATATCCACAAATCCATTTTAAATACTCATCCTGCCATGATTCCTTCTATTCTATGGATTGATGTTCTTTTTCCTTCATATATTTATTCACCAACTTTCTAAATTACTGCTTGTCCACTTCCGTAAAGAAGTATTCCAATGTATCCACAAACATATTTGCATCAAACAATTCTTTTATTTGTTCCCGATTCATCCATGCAACCTGCGCCACTTCATCTGTTGTGGCATTGCCTAAATCAACTTCTCCGTCATATTCAAACAGCCAAACGTCCATAATATCATTAAAGATTTTACCCTCAATGATTTTTCGTGTCTTTGTAAAAAGAACTTGTCCATTTTCCGGCATTAAATCAACGCCAACCTCTTCCTTTGCCTCTCGGATTGCTCCCTGTAAACTATCTTCTCCCTTCACAACCGAACCGCCCACGCATTCCCACATCAAAGGGTATGTTGGTCTATTTGCGGAACGCTGCGAGATAAGGTACTCTCCTTTAGAATTACGAATCCAGACATGCACCACCAGATGGTATCCGTCTATTGGTAACTGTTCTCCTCTGATATGGTCTTTCCCCAGAAGCTCTCGGTTCTCATTATACAAATCCCATATTTCTGCATCCGGTACATACTCCACAATATCCCCAAAGTCTGCATGTAAGGTTTTGCAGATTTTGCTAAGAATTGTTAGGCTCACCTCTTCATCACGGCGAAGCTTTGTCATCGTGTTAGGAGCAATTTCTGCCTTTTTACGCAAATCCGATTTACTCATTTTTTTATCTACTAATAACTTCCATAATCGTTTATATGATACAGCCATAATAATTTCTCCTGCTTCTAATCTAACTTTTTTAACAAATCAATTAACTCTTTCCAATGCTCTATTGTAAGTATATCTTCCTTGGGTTCATATTTCAAATCAATTGCCCCGATATACCACACCGGGAATAATCCTGCCGCGCTAGCTCCGACGATATCACACTGATACTGATCCCCTATATACCATACATCTTCCGGTTGAAGTTCAGCCTTCTCTAATGCCAATTCAAATATATGCTTATTGGGTTTACGATACATATACTCGCTGGTTGCAATAATAAACTCAAAGTTATTGTTTGGAATACAATCATTAATCCTTTTAGCAACAGCATTTCCACAGTATGAAATATTACTGATTACACCAGTGCGTATCTGGTTCTCTTTTAAAAATGTAAGAAACTCTCTGATTCCCTTAGTCGGTTTTCCCGGTGCTGCTGCATCCCAAAATACGTTGTCAATTTCCTCCGAGCTTAATGAAATTTCAATTCCCTGCGACTCATATAAATATTTTGTAAACATATAGTTCGGAACTTCCACTTGAAACAGGTGTCTCTTTTCCGGGTCAAATCGTCCTAATTCATGATTCAGTTTGTTTGCATAAACCTGCACTTCCTCAGCCGATTTATTGTATTTATTTTTTTTAGCATACTTAAGAATTGCCTCTGTCCCTTTTATCCCATCAAAGCACTGTTCATTTACCAAAGTTTGTCCATAATCAAATAAAATCATCTTGGGTTTCTTCATTTCTGTCACATCCTCGCTTTATCCAATTATTTTCTGTTATTTTTTCTCAATAATCAAATGATGAAAAAATGCAATATCCTTATATCCATCCATATCAGACACCCGCATCTCTATCTCCATCATTTTACCCTGCCAGTCAGCAGCCTTATGAATCTCCTGATTTTGTTGCATGTCCCAAAAAGTTCTCATACCAAGCGTTCTCGTAATCACAAGTTCCGGACACCATTTCTCAATATCTGCATCCTCATAATAGTGAATTGCTCCATACTTGGAAGCCATTCCATCATTACCATCAAGCAAGCTATGTGCATGTTCAAAATCATTTAAAAGTACAACCATCTGCATAACTCTTCCTGCACGGTTATGTTTCACAATCGAAATCTTTCCATCCGGCTTCAGAATTCTTGCAAACTCTTTTATAACATTCTCTCTGTCCTTGGCATACTCTAATACATTGTGACAAATAATCATATCAAAGGACTCATCAGCAAATCTGCGCAGTTCATCAGTACTTCCGGTAATTTGTATATACAGGTTGTCTGCCCATCGTTCTTTTATACTATCTTCATCCGGTTCAATAGCTGTTACTTCATTATGCTCTGCCAAATAATTTGCAGTTACTCCGATACCACTGCCAAAATCAAGTATCTTCTTATCACAAATGTCTCCTAATTGTTTCCAGACAATTTGCTTCATGAGACATTCCCAAGGTTGTAAATCTGTCATTTTTTTACTCACCGTACCAGCTCCATTTCATCTTCCATTTTTACAAATCCATATCTCGCATACAAAGGTCGTCCCATATCCGTCGCTTCCAACGCAATCTGTAACACGCCCTGTTCCTTCGTATCCTTCACCAGTAAATCCAATGTATGAAGTGCAATTCCTTGTCTGCGATATTCCGGTGCCGTATACATATTCATAATGTAAGCCTTTTTACCGGTCGGATTATGGTAGGTCGGCATAACCTGATAAAAGCTTACACCGCCCGCTCCAATAAACTTTCCGTTATCATACACCAAATATGCAATATGCTCTCCGGTTTCCAACGCACGCCTATAATATGCATATGATTCCTCCTCCACAACGGACATATCCTCATCATCTGACAACTTATTTGCTGCACGAAGGACAATAATCCTTGTTCTTACCAATTCGTCGATATCTTCCATTGTTGCTCTTTTATATTCAAATTTTGTATCATTCTGCACCTCTGTCACTACATCAAAACTCCGGCAATTCCAAAAATATAACCTCATTCTCATTTGCTACACCTGTATATATTTTGTCTGAATACTGTCCAACCAAACAGTAGTGGTTCATAACATACCTTGCTGTGTATGGCATTTCCAGTTCATCCAATTGTTTTAGAGAAAACCATTTCAATTTTCCTTCATTCGAGACCAAATCATCACTAACTTCTTCATTAAGTATTGCGAAAAAATAGTAATTTTGTCTTATCTCCCCTTTCGTTCTTCGTAAGGTAACATATCTAAGAGAAAGATTCCGAATATTATCTTCACAAAGTCCTAGTTCCTCATTCATCTCTCTTAATACACAAGCCTTTGCATCATTTAGCTCAAATTCTTCAAAATGACCTCCGGCAGAACCTGTCCATACATCACTTACAACTCTTCCGCCCTTTCTGAATAAGAGCAGTACTTTATCATCCTTTAATAAGTAAATTGACGTCATATTTCTTAACTTTCCTGTCATAACTCAAACACTCACTTTCTGCCCCAATGGTTTAGGTGTATACATATTTCATATATCAATCCACTGTATAAATGCGGTCTTGTCTGAACTGTTATAACCGGCATTTCGATAAAAATTCAATGTACTTTCTTCCTTTGAACCTGTAAGCAACATCATCTTGTAGCAATTATTCTCTTCTGCAATTTTCTTGGCAAAATTTAGGCAATCTGTAGCATAACCTTTCTTTCGATACTCCCCATGTGTTACCACATTTTCAACAAATGCATATGGACGAACATTTCTTGTGAGATTGGGAATAATCACACATACGCAGGATGCCACGATCTTGCCATCAATCTCACAAACAATAGCACCTGTTTCTTCCTGAAGTTCTCTCTTAGCAGTTTCCAAAATATCTTCTCCAGCTTCACGATGACCTCCCGGAGCCTCATAGGTATCTCGTTCCTTATGTTTGCAAAATACCCATTTGCCATTGCTCTGTGAAATAATTACTGCAAATTTCAATAGCGAATCATCTACTGTATCATAAAATTTTACTTTCAGCATATCACTTTTCTCCTTCCCATTCTGCCATAAACTCTTCAAGAAAGTCCTCCATAACAGCTTGTCTATGCATAGCCATTTTCTTTGCAGTCTCAGTATTCATCATATCTTTAAGCAGCAAGAGTTTTTCATAAAAGTGATTAATACTTGTAGAATTATGGTTCTGATTATAATCCGCCTTATTCATATTAGTCATATATGAGTGTATGAAAGGAACATGTTTAGGCTTAGGCGTTGGAGCATTGGCTACAATGGTTCTTTATACAACAGGTATCCGAATTATCATTTAAAAGTGTGGCTGGAACAGGAACCACTGCCTGCTTAACCTCCGGTGAAAGCTTATCCAGACATGCTTTTCTTACAGCAGCCAGCCGGTAATAATAATTGCATTTGGAAATACCATGCTCGCTGCACCATTGAGTAACGGTCATATCATCCGGACGGTTATTACATTCATGAATCATATCTGCCCATTCCTGCAGACGAACATTACGTGCAATAAGACTTGTTTGAGAACTCATAGACTAACCTCCTGAAATTGTATAAAAAGTTGAGACTTAACCTTTTATACTTGATTTAAATGGTATAGTCTGATTTTCTCAAATTTTTATATAATGTGCACTGTACGGACTATGAGGCGTTTACTTACATTATATCAGCCAAGGCATATTTTTACTAGCAAAAAAGGCACCCAAGCCATATAGCCTGAGTGCCACAAATCTATATCAATATTCTATTATCAAACCACCTTGAACATATTCTGCTTCAAAGGCTTATCGTCCTTGTCCGAAAGTCCCATCTCTTTTCTTGCATTTTCCAACCCCTGCATCTTCTGAAGTTCTTTCTCCGCATCCTCAAGTCCAACGTGGGTGTAAACATTAAGTGTCACGGCAATATCCGAATGCCCCATGAGGTACTGCAATGTCTTAGGATTCATGCCGGATTTCGCCATGTTAGAGCAATATGTATGACGGCATACATGGGGTGTGATATTGGGCATCTGTACCTTATAAATCTCGTTGTACCTGCCCACCATACTGTTAAATCTGTGTTCCCAGTGCATTGCAACCATCGACATTCCATTCTTATCCAGAAAAAGAAATCCAGTGTATCCACCTACCACTTTCTCCACTTTATATTCTGGTCTATCTTGAATGAATGCTCGAAACATTTCTGTAACTTCTTTTGTCATTGGAATTACCCTTGTTCCGGCATTCGTCTTTGTCGGCTCAATCACATACTCCGTAGCTCTATCTGCCAAACACCTTGACATCACCGAGCAGTTTAAGGTTTCCATTATCCACGAGAATTGCGCCAGCTCGCACAGCGGTTGCGTACACGGTTTTACCACGTTCTGCAAGTACCCGTTGTATCGACTCATCCTGTTCCAAAGTCCCCTCATAGTGAACTTCCAAATAAAAATCATTCAGATAAGGAAGCCCCTCATAATACTTAAATTCGGGGTAATCATCATCGGGAGACAAATGGTACTCTGCTAACTGAATGACAGCACCGGCACTATAGCCCATCAGAATCCCATCATGTTGCATCAAAACATCATACAAATCGAACTCTTTGATTCGATCCATCATTCTGTCCGGCAACCCACCAAGGAAATAAACAATGTCTGCGCTTTTGATTTTTTGAGTTGCAGATTCCTTTGTGTCGGTAAAATAATTGATAAAGTTAATGTTTTCTTCCGGGATGCCATAAGTAGTAAAGCCTCCAACAATCCCATCGTGATATTTGCCACATTCCTTGCCATACAAAGCATTCCAATCCGACAAGGATTTTACACGGTTGTCTCTAAAGGAGAACGCTACGACCGCAACAGAATGATTGGGCTGTATGTAGTTTTTCAATTCGTCATAGAGCCAAGGCGCATCTATGTCAAATCCTTCAAGTAAAATGTTAATCATTGATTTATCTCCTTTGCTTGTATTTGTGCTTTTTCCAGTACATCTGCAAAGCGCTGTATCGGCTCCGCAAGCGTCTCAGCGTAGTCGAATGTCTCTTTATCGTCTCGATATTCCAACGGACTTCTGCGAACTATCAACGCATATCTAAGGGCTGCATAAGAAATAATTCTCTCGGCATATGCTATGCTGGGAGAAAAGTTCAACTTTTTGTGTCCAAGGTATTGACATAGCTCCAAACAATATTCAGCTAAAATACAGTAACTATGTGGCTTTCAGCCACTTTTACGGCTATGCCGTGAATAATATAGGTAAACGTATGTTTTTCTAATTATTTGCGTTTGTTTTTTCCACTTCTAAAAGCAGGAATCATATTAGGCGGACACCATATTCAGTTAATACCGATACTGCATGTATAATACCATCAAAAGTCCGAGTATACGCTCAATAACTCCGTCCCCAATGGTTTTTAATTTGTTTACGCAAACCATTCCTTCATAACGTCAAATATTCTCACAAGCTCCTTCTCCTCTATCACATACGGAACCATGGAATACATGTATGAAAGGAAAGGTCTTGAAAAAACTCCTCTTTCGTAGGCAAACTGCTGGAAGCCCTCAAGCGTCTTCGGGTCATAGACCTCCACGCATGTGCAGCCGCCCATGATGCGGACCTCCTTTATGCGAGGGTCTGTAAAGTCTGCCATCTCGCGTCTGGAGATTTCCTCTATACGCTTGATTTTGCTCATGTAGTCATCGCGTTCAAAAATCTCGATGCCCTTCAGAGCCACCGCACACGCCAATGCATTTCCCATAAACGTCGGTCCATGCATCAGGGCATGTCTGTCATTGTCACTGTAAAATGCATTGAATACCTTGTGATTGGCTACAGTGACGGCGTGTCCGATATAGCCTCCGGTGAGAGCCTTGCCAAGCACCAGAATATCCGGCAGCACAAGGTCAGCCACAAATCTGTTGCCTGTCCTTCCAAAGCCTGTCGCCACCTCGTCAAATATCAGAAGCACATCGTACTCATCGCACAGCTCCCTAGCCCTCTTAAGGAAGGATATATCATACATTCTCATGCCTCCGGCACCCTGCAAAAGCGGCTCGACGATAAAGCAGTTGAGCTCATCATGGTATTTTTCAAACGCCTCCTCAAGTGCCTGAATTTCCGTCGGGATATGTACCACGCCTGATTTGCTCTCAAATGCGAAATGGTAATCCTCATCGTCACCGACCTCCATAGCCTTAAAGGTGTCGCCATGATAAGCATGCTCTAAGGCAAGCACCAGCGGACGCTTCCTCCCCTGATTCGTGTTGTACTGCAATGCCATCTTGAGGGATACCTCCACCGCCACGCTTCCCGAATCTGAGAAAAAGCAGTAGTCCAGATCACCCGGCAGAAATTCCTCCAGTTTCTTAGATAATCTCTGAACCGGGTCATGTGTGAGCCCACCAAGCATCACATGGCAGAAGTGGTCTGCCTGCTCCTTTATAGCCTCAGTCAGCTCCGGGTGCTTGTAGCCATGAATCATGCACCACCATGAGGATACAGAGTCTATAAGCTTCTGATCCTCCGTGTAAAGATATACACCCTCCGCATCTATTATCTTGTACGGTGCCTTCATTGTCTTCATCTGTTCATATGGATACCAAATCATGTTGTACTCCTTTATATTAATTATGTCGGGGCAAAAGGTATTTTGCCCACAATGATATCGGATTGCTTCATGCTTTGCGCTCCCGCAATCCTCGAAGCTTATTCATAAAGCCCTAAAAGCTTCTCCACCTCAATGTCAAGCTGTGTGTCCCCCTTCTTAACCTTCGCAAGGGTTGGCAGCCCGGTCATATACTCGCACATAAATATGTTGTCATCCTCCATGACATTTCCCGGATGATAATTGTTAAATATTATTCCCTTCACTGGCAGGTCATGTGTCTTCATGTATTCAACCGTGAGCACAACGCTGTTTATTGTGCCAAGTCCGGCATCCGCAACAATTATGCAGGACAAGCCCAGCTCCTTTATGACATCCTCAAGCTGTATTTTTGCCTCGTCAAAGCATATAGGACAGAGTATTCCGCCGCTGCCCTCCATCGTGACATAGTCGTATTTTTCACAGACCTTTTTATATCCCTCTTTGACAACGGACAGCTTCACCGGATGCCCCTCTATGCGTGAAGCCAGATGCGGGGAATATGCATTTTCATACACATAAGGACACATCTCGTCAAGTGGCTGCTCTATCCCTGCCGTCTGCCTGACAAAAAGTGCATCCCCCGGTATAAGAGTGCCATCCTCCCTCCTGTCATTTCCGCTCATTGCTGCCTTATAATATGCCGCCGATTTCCCGGCATCCGCAATTTTCTTTACAATCAACCCCGCAACATACGTCTTCCCGATATCGGTCCCCGTACCGGTTATAAATATAGATTTAGCCATCTTAATTACCCTCTCTGTTGTTCATTCCTTAAATAAATACTACTTCCAATACTCCGGCGTCACATCGCGTCCCATGCTTTCAAGCAGCTCCCTGTCACTTCTGATTGTCGCACAGGCTGCGGTTGTGAGCATGTTTCCGGTTATTGTCGCCGATGCACCTGACTTGAACGCAAGCTCTCCATCATTGGTGAGCAGTGCACGTCCAGCCGCAAGTCTGATGTCCGCCTTCGGATTTATGTATCTGAAAAAAGCGATTGTACGCAATATTTCCGGCTCATTCAGTCTTTCAAGCCCCTCAAGCGGTGTGCCCGGTATCGGCATGAGTGCATTTATCGGTATAGAATCCACGCCGACCTCGGAAAGGCTCACTGCCATGTCAAGTCTGTCCTCCCATGTTTCGCCCATTCCGATTATTCCGCCTGAGCATGCATACATTCCCTCAGCCTTCACCTTTTTGAGTGTCTCAATCTTCATATCGTAGGTATGTGTCGTGCATATATTAGGGAAATTTCTTTTGGAAGTCTCGATGTTGTGATGATAGCTTGTAACTCCCGCCTCATGAAGCCTGTGAAGCTGCTCCGCCGTCAAAAAGCCCATCGAAGCACACAAATCTATCTTGCACTCCCTTTTCATCGTCTCATAAGCGTGTATAGCCTTTTCAAACTCCTCGCCGGTCAGTGCCTTTCCCGCAGTCACAATCGAAAATCTGTCCACACCCTCACTCTCATTCATCTTACACGCTTCAAGGATCTTCTCCTCAGGAAGGAAATCATAGACCTCACAATTCGTGTGATGATGAGCCGACTGTGCACAATATTTGCAGTCCTCCGGGCATCTTCCGCTTCGCCCATTTATGATTGAACAGAGGTCTGCCTTGTCCCCGACAAACTTCTCCCTTATCATATCCGCACCCTTGCACAGCTCATCCAGATCACAGTTCAGGAAAAATGACAAATCATCCTCCCTCGTGATTCTCCTTCCTCCGATAATCTCCTCAGCTAATTTAATTGCATCCATGTCATGCCTCCCATTTTCATTATAGTAACAATATTCAACGACTGTATTTCAGCCTCTTATGTGAAACCATCGCCTCAAGTCCCAGCACAGGCTTGATACGCTTTGCAAGCACTGCTGCTAATATGCTAAGTGCTATGTCGCCCGGCACTGCCAGAATAAAGCAGTACAAAAATAACGGCCACACAGCAATCGGCGTGTTAATCACAAAATTGCAGATTATGTAGTAATAAATCATTCCTATTGCATAGACGAAGAACAGCCCTGCAAAATTCGCCACAAGATAATTTCCCACATTCTTTTTCTTCATGTGCTCTGCTATGTACCCTGTTACAAATGTACCCACAATAAATCCTATAATGTACCCGAAGCTCGGCTTAAATATGTACCACAGACCGCCGCCCTCCGCAAAAATTGGCAGTCCGATAAGCCCGAGCAGCATATAAAAAGTAACTGCCATCGCACCAAGCTTAGGTCCTAACAAAAGCCCCGCCATCATCGTGAATAAATACTGAAGCGTAAATGGCACAACAGGAATCGGTATCTTGATAAATGCCCCAACGGCAATAAGTGCCGTAAAAAGGCCGCAATATACCAGTGTTTTTGTTTTTGATGTCATAATTGTCAACCTCCGTTATCCTTATGGTTAACAATCATAATAAAAAAAAGAGCCCCTGTCAAGGGGCAAGTGTTTATTACCTTTTGTAAATGAAGTTAGTACTACTCCAATTTTATATTTTTTTGCATACTTACATATTTTTGCAATTCTTATATCATTATCTGCAATGCTTTTTTCATGCGACATAGGCAAATCATATCCTGTAATAAAACATTCTGGCAACAATAGAATATCTGCATGGTTTTCCGAAGCCTCTTCCATTGCCATAATGATAGTTTCAATATTCTTATCTATTTGTTCATTAATAGGACGTTTTTGTAGTATAGCAACCTTAAACATTCACTTTCCCTCCTATAGATAATTCAAAATGTCAGATAAGTTATTAACTTCAATATCGGCTTTTTCACTCTCGTCCATTACAGTCCACAAACTTCCAAATCCCTGTTTTATCCATATCGTTTTCATTCCTAACTGTTTTGCCGGTACAATATCATTATCAATGCGGTCACCAATCATTACAGCATTTTCCGGCTTACAGCCACTTCTTTCCAAAGCAATCTCAAATATACGTCTGTCCGGTTTTGAAACACCTTCTTCTGCTGATGCAATGATTAAATCAATATATTTTCGCACTCCGAGATCTTCTAATCTTTCAGAAGTTCCTAATGGTTGGTTTGCGATTATACCAATTTCATAATTTCTGCTTAACCTTTTCAGGCAATCTTCTGAATCTGTATACAGCTTTTCATATTGTGATTCCCATTTAGGTAATTCTATCCCCAATTGTTTTGCTATCTCTAAATCACCTTTTTTATTTCTCCTGTATAATGATATCGCATGTTCATAAATTTGTTGCGGAGTTAGACTAGATAATTCAGCTATTTTTTTCATCCTATCTTCATAAACTCTACTTTCATCAACCAGCGTCGAACCAACATCAAAAAACAACCATTTTATTTCATCCTTCTTAGGCAAAAATCCTCTTTGTCTCGCTTCTTCTAGCAGTCTTGGTTGAATTTCCGGATATGTCCAATTAAGCGGTAGTTCATTCATAATTGCTATTTTCTCTATCTCACTATGTAAATCTTTTTCAAACGTATGTATCTCCGCGAAAAATAACTTTCCAAAGGTTTCTTTCCCATCAAAGTTGTCTGGCGCCGTCACAGAATAAATACATATCGGATTTATCTCAAAATTAATTGCTCCTGTTTCCTCATACAATTCTCTCTTTGCTGTTTCAAGAATATCCTCACCTTGTTCTCTATGTCCTCCCGGCACTTCCCATGTACTTCTTTCTCTATGCTTGCAGAATACCCATTTTCCATTATGTTTTGCAATAATAACTGCAAACTTTAGCATTGAATCATCAATGCTATCATAAAAATTCACTTTCGTCATATAATGCTCCTTATTAAATTTCTTCTATTTATCATTTATTGTTCCCACAAATAGAGCCAAACCAGAGCCATTTGATAAAACAAATGCCGGAAACCCGCATAAATACAGGCATTCGGCATTTTAATCCGTTATTCAAGCTCAATATGTCCCAGGCTAATCTTAACTTATTCCAGTTAAGTTTCAGTTAGATATGGGGCATATTTCTATATCAATTACACTATTTATTTTGACCTACTGAATGGACGTTGCCAAACTGTTGCCACGAGTTTATTATAGTTTGGATTAGGATGAAATGCAACAGATTCTTTAAAATTAGCACTGTTCAATATATTCTCTCAAATACTTAAACGGAAATGGAAGAACCGTATATTGACTATTACGCACAAATTCTACTGCCATCAACGGAAGAGCCTCCTCATATTCAAGTTCTTCTCCCAAAGAAATCACCTTACGCATACAACAAGCATTTGGATATGCTAATCTCTTACTCTTAGCCCCCACATAATATACAAATGTACGTCCATCTAAGTAGTCTTTCTCATTGTATTCGTACTTGATGTTTAAGAGATTTCCAATTTGGTAAGTCGCTTCAAATTCCCCTTTTCTCAGCTCGCCATCAATCCAGACTCCATACTTTTCATGTAAAAACCTATTGAATTTTGATGCAATCCCTGTGCGCATATTTAAAATCTTTTTCATTGCTTTCTTGGTAATCATTTCTGTTTCTGCAGCCACCTTACTTTTCCATTCAGAAATGCATTCCCTTGAATCAATATTATCTTTTTCAAAATCATCTATTGCTTCCAATAATAATTCTTTTGAAACTCTTTCTTTTGCATCCGTTTCCATAAGTGTATTCATTAATGCTGATATATTAGGCAATGTCTTTTCGCGTGTTAACAATATGGTATGAATATTATCAATATCCGAATACATTAATCCTTCTACCTGATTCTATGCACCACGATGTTTGTCTTCTACAAAATCATATCTCTTGAAAGTTTTATGTTCCAAATTGAGATACATTCCTGGATCAATAACAATCTCCAAGAATCTGATAAAATTCACCTTACCTGTTAATTTATCTTTATGTCTCCATGATGGGTCATGATAGAAAAGCTTACCTGTGAGATTATTATACATAAAAGCCTCATGCTTAGGCGTTCTCATTGAATTTATCAGGAGTTGTGCAAGTAATCTGTTTTCAAAATAAAAACATTTATTGCACTGCTCGCTATCAAACAAATCAATCTTTTGGATTTTTACATCCTCATACTCTTTCATAATACTTTCTTTAAATTGCTTTTCTGTCACCTCACCCTTCTTGTCCTTTCCAATTCGGACATTGATTCGGACATTGATTCAGACATTGATTTAGGCATTGTCTCATTTCCTTCAAAATCTTGAGGGACATCATAGTTCAGATTCGGCATCACTACAGTAAACTGATATCTGTCTGAGCGGAATGATGGTCTTTCACTCTCATTATAATTAATTTGAAATTCATATCCACTGATAATCTTTCCAAATCCACTACCTTTACGCTCCATATATCCAAGCCGGTTGAATACATCGGCAAGAACCGGATTTCTTCTGGTAGAATCTACTGTAAGTGGATCTCTGTCTTGAATCATGGAACCATCCGGCATTCCTCCCGGGGAATAAATTTCCATTCTGTCATCATATATGTCAATATGCACTTCACTTCCATTCACCAGATAGTCACGGTGAGCCAATTACTGTTTGATGAAGTACATTCATATCGTCAAGTCTTTTAATCTTTGCATTCTCCAATTATTTTCTGTACTTCCTCCGACTGTATTAGCCTCCTCATCTTCTCATTCCCATCCTCAATCTCCGGCTTACCACACCTCAGATTATCCGGATGTTCCGACACACAGCAATCCTTGTACCAACACTCTCCCATAAGTGCCCCTTTAACAGACCACTTCTCATTTTGTGTAAATTCACCCACCAATGATTTCATCACTCGTTCTGTAGAATATCTCTTAAAACCTGCCAAATACTGCAATGTCTTCCCATCATCAATCTTTGACAAATTGATTCTATGATTCTCAATTGCTGATAAAACCTCTTCACGAATCTTGATTTTATCTGTCTTTCCAGTGCCTGTCCATGCCACCAGCTTATCAAAAGCAAGAATCAGGTATTCAAAACAAATCATATCCAGAATTATAATCTTCCCTTCTGCCTTATCTGCTATTGATTTCAACATACGATACTTGTTACGAATATCCTGATTATCAACCACATAATCAAATGCAATATAATACTTATTGTCCTCTTTCATGTCTGTATCCGACAACGAATCCAATAAGCCCTGATTACTTCCCTTGCTTTCGACCACAAGTGCATCATCAAAGAAAAGTTGATTGACTAACTTCCAGAAGTGAAGTCCGGCACCAGTGTCTTCTGTCCATAAATATTTCATTTCACAACTCCTCTTCCAGTGTTATCCTATAATTATCAAACTTCAGCACCTTAAAACTCTTATCAGAAACATTAAGACCATCGCAATTTCGTAGGAAAAGCATATATTGATTGGACGGCTCAAAATTAATAAAACGTCTGACCTCATCATTAATCAAATTATCTGCATTATCGACTACAATAAAACTATCTCTGCACTGTTCAATCGATTCTGAGAAATTATCTGATTTGTAATTAAACAATTTTATAGCCTTGTATTCATCTGTTAATCGTAAATCTTCTAACATTTCATAAAGCACAGTTTTACCGGTACCGCTATCTCCACCAACAAGAGTTATTCTATCGTCAAATTCCAGATTGTATGAAAACGGATCTGCTTTGAATGTAATATTCTTATAAATCATCTGCTTCTCTCCTTTCATACTCCTTGCCCCACCAGGCATTATATCCTCTCCCTCCAGTCACTATATCAGAATCATTGAATCTAATTTGCACATCATCCGGAATATCAAAAAGCGTTGGTCTGGACATATAAATCTTTATATTATCCATAGTAAAAATGATTTTAAGCACATTCGGACCACATTCTTCTACATTGACCACCTTATCAGGATGCTTTACAATATTAAGTAATGTCTTGCAGCCGGATGACAAATTTCGGATTGTACCTAAGCCATATTTTGTTTCAATGTGCTTATCTGGTGTCAGCTTTGCCTCATCCACTTGGTGAATGAGATTTATTTCATATTTGGACATTTCTTCATTACTTGTATTCAAATTGAAATACAAATCGTTTTGAAGTATCCAATCTTTTGAATCTTTTTTATCTGTATATATATCTATCATTCGGTGTCACTCCTTCTCTCAATCATAATCAGGAACAAATGTTGCCATTTCTTCATAATATCTAGCAATACAGTTTAAATTATAATCTATCTTTTTGAATACCTCCACAAACATCTCTAAATCAACAACTTCATTTCAATAATTTTCAATATAAAAATGATATTCGTCATCGGCATTAAACGGGTAACGTGAAAAATCCATATTTTTCATCTTTGCATTAGCATTATGATCTTTATCTATTTTGTCATATAATTCTAAAATATAGTCGTCCAGTTCTTTTGTCATTTCCTTAAATTGTTTTCGTTGTTCTTTATCGGTTTCAAAACCTATCATACGTTTCTTTACTGTGTTCCATATCTGCCTGATATCGTGACCTCCACAAAATGACTCTTTCATGTTCAGCAACATATTCAAAGACCAGTTTATAGATTTTAGATACAACTCTATTGCATGGTTTGCCGAAAACAGCATTGGGAAAACTACAATATCCGCCTTTTTATCTCCATTATCCTGCAAACAATCTTGTGCAAGCATTATCGCTGCCTTCATGTATCCATCAGCAATAATCATCATATCATGAATGGGTTGATGCTGTATGGTTCTCCAATTCATATATGCTGTTTTGTCTATATCTACATTATACGAAAAAATCTTTTCCATTCATTCACCTACTTTTCAAAACTATATATTTAAATTTCTAAAATGCCTAAAATCTATAAAATATCAACCAAATACCTTCCACCAATTAATGAAAATAACACTTTTGATGGAAATAATCTTTCACCCATACTGGAAACCCCAGCAACAGTCATAGTCCAATCACTGTACTCATTCGGCAATCTATAACATATCGGCTTATCATTTTCAAAGATTGTTACTAATGGGGTCCTATTCTGTGAAAATCCAACTGAAAGAACATAAAACTCATTCTGTCCACTATGTAATAGCAACATAGGTTGCTTGTTAATATCCTTATAAACCTTTGCACCTCTTTGATTATAAAAACAATCTTTTCCATCTTCTACTATAGGATCAATCGGTAATTTGTTTCTCATTATTTTATAACGTTCGTTCAAGCTCTCGCAGACAAAAGCATTACAATATTCTGGTTGCATTTCTATCTTACTATTACGAATCTCATCTGCAGCTGAAAAATGATTCATAAATTGAAGAAATGCTACAAAAGCCACCAAATCATCCGAATAAATTCTAGAAAAAGATTTGTACCAATAGTCATTATTCTTACAAATTACCCGATATAATTTTTTATACAAATCAAGCTGTCTTTGATTCAATGCAAACCAGCCCGAATCTAAAAGTGTCTTCTTCATTTTCCCATCTTTATAATCTCCAGTTAACGATATCTTCAATGATTGCATCAATCGAGATATCAATCCAGCAAGCATATCAGCCATTCTGATTCCAACATAATCCTTAGAATCTTCTTCAATGACATTTTTAAGTCCTACATTCTTTGCTGAATTCAATGTATGCGATTCTTTTCCTTCTCGGTCAATCATCAACTGATATTCATTAACATTCATCTCTGTCAACAATTTCTTAAATCCATCAAAAGGTGCAAAATAGGACCAATCTAATGTTTCGGGTACCTCTGTGTTCTCAAGCAGTAAAAGTATTTCCTGAAATGCTTGATTCTCATGCTCTTTCAAAGCAGTATTCGCTTGATTTTTAATAATCCTATCTTCTAAAAAAGACCGTAGTTCTTTAACAAATATTTGTGGCTCTTTATAAATTGCTTCTATCACATTTTGTGGTCGGTATACATTGATAGCCTTAATTATTGAGTATTTCATGTAATCAACATCAACAAACATAGAATTATGATAATTTACAAACAGCTGGCTAATAACATACTCTATTTTGCTAAACACAGAGAAATAAATAATTATTTTCTCGTCAAATAGTGATACAAGGTCTTCATATAACTCAATCGTACGATTATTAAGAGAAGCAAACCCAAGCCTAAAATCTTTTGCTTTCATAGTCTGACTCTTTAATTCTCCGTCTTTTTTTCTATAATCATACTTCGATTCAAAAACAAGGTATCTGTCAGAAATACATTCATCATCTTCTGCTTTCCACCCTACAATTCCTGTTATGAAATTATCATAGTAATTATTCGCGGTAACAGTTTCATAATTAATCTTTCTACTATGTTCTGTTTCATCATAGAAAAAAATGTACTTCATCTTCAGCACCTCCCTACTTATTATTTTTTGAATCACCATAATGTATCGAATCTTCTGCCACCTTCATCACCTTATACTCTGGCTCATATTGATAAATCTTTGCAGAAGTAGCTGCTTCATTTCCTACATCTTCTGTTACGGAATACTCCTCAAAATTCTCCACCTGTTCCATAACTTTATTGAATACTTCCAGACTATACTGTGGTGGATAACCATTCTTCACCAAGCAGATTTTTATATCAAGTTTTAATTGGTTACGAACATTCTGATTATTGAGCCAATCTGCAAATGAGGATTTTGTATCAATAATATCTTTTATCTTCTTAGCTAATGCTTTACATTTATCATTGACTACAACACCATCTACTTCTTTATCTGTTCCGTACTCAAAGTTATATTGGTCACGCAGTGAAATCAAAATATCATAAAATGCTTTTTCTTCAAAGGTTAAACCAATTTTACGAAAGCTTTCTCTGTTCTCATTCATTTGACGAAGAATAGCTAAAGCCTGTTCCGAGGCAATCTTAATAATATCCTCAGAAGCCTTTTCCTTGGCTTCTCCAGCTTCTTCTGCTGTGAGATGTTTACGTCTTTCATGATACTCCGCAATAGTCTTTTCCAACATTTCTTGGAATGATTTTGCGGCTAACTGATTCACTTTTCCGTATTCCTTAATCTGCTTACGAAGCATTTTCACAAGAAGTTCTAACTTAGTTGCTGGCATTTTGACATCAGATAATTTTTCAAAGTATTCTGGTGAGAAGATATCTTCTTTTTCGCCACTTTCAAGAACACTTTCTACCTTATTGTATTTCAATGCTTCTTCAACATCTTAGAAACTGCACGATTCATGGTATCTGTATCCACTTCACTTGTTCCACTCATTTTACGAACAAAACCAGCTATAGCCATAAAGCATTGTGCAAGTGCAGATTCTTCTTCACCAAGGTTACCAGAAGGCTGACAAATATCAAAAGCAGTTCTCATTCGTTTTACTGTCTTTAAAAAGTAGGTTTTAAATGAAACCTTCTGAGACCCCTTATTTCCTTCTGTTTGTAATTCCTGCGTTGATGCAAATACATACTCGGCAGCTTTAGCAAGAAGTCTGTAGCGCTCGATAGGATCACAATCTGGATTTAAGAAGGGTCATATAAAGTGCCATCATAAGGTTCAATCATAGTTGCAATCAATTGAACCACGTCATGAGGCGTATAAAACTCTCTTTCTTCTTTTGTAGCATTTACTGCAAATTCTTTAAGAAAGTATTCGTATACACGTCCAATAAGATCCTTCTCTTCGCCAAATGCCTTATGGCTGATTTTGTTTACTTCATCAACAATTTTCTTTATATCATTTGCAGCAAGATTTCGTGCCGTAAATGTTCCTTTAACAAAACAACCTTTTAATTGTGGATCTTCTTCCTCAAGTCTCTGCAAAGCAGTATCAAGTGCAACATTTAATCCCGGAGCTGGTGTATTAATAATTGTCGACCATCTTGCTTCTGGTGGTAAATTATACGTTCCATCTGCGAAAGTAGCATCATCAAAAAAGGCTGCTCTAATATTTTCATTTTCCGGATCTAATCCCTGTTCTATCAGTGTTTGCTTTAACTTTTCAATTCCATCTTCATACTTTTCTCCAATAAATCTCAAGAACACGAGTGTAAGCATCATATCTCTCTTTTCAAAGAATGAGCCGGAGTTACGTGCCGCACGTAAGTAATCTCTGCAATTAAATAAAATACTATCTAAGTTCAATGCTTTTTCAACTGTTTTCTTCTTAGCCATATTACTTTTCTTCCCTTTCCTCATCTGGAACGAATTCCATAATGTCTTGTATCTCACAATGCAATACATTACATACTTTTTCTAAGACTTGTGTACTTACATGTTCATTCTTCCCTAGTTTTGCCAACGCATTTGTTGTAATTCCTGCCTGGTCTCTAAGGTCAACTTTCATCATATTTTCATCTATTAATCGTTTCCATAATTTGCTGTATCTGATTGCCATTATTAATCCCTTTCGTGACACCACAACTATTTACTATGCTATTTCTATTATATCATCAAAGCATTTTTCTTTCAATCTAAAATTGATTTTTTCAACCTCCGGAATTTATGTAAAAGACAGATATTTTTTGCCAATTTTAAGTCCATAAATATCTGCCCAAATCATCAATAATTCAACTTATCTGCTCCGATTCCATCGTTTCTCATTGCCATAATAATCAACTCTTTGTAGTTTATCCGACTGCTTTTTCTCTGTCACATCCACAACACTCATATAATCATCATACAATTCCGAACTATACATCTTCACATTAAGTTCTTTTAACACCAACGAATGAAGTTTCATATCCGCTTGCAAATCATCAATAGAAAATTGGACCAGCTCTGCCTTCACCTTCACAGGCACTTTGTCATATCTGTCATAATTATTGCGAATCATTAGCGATATTTCTCTTGCCCTCTCCTCAATTGTTAATGGTCTTTCAATAACCGGTTCAGCGGTAACAACCTCTTCTACTGTTGATTCCAGTATTGAAATGTCCTGAACATCAAGTTCTTCTGCAGGATTCTTTTCAATGCCAATTGTTTCTTCTATTTCTTCTGCCTCCTCTACCACTACAGCATTCTGAACACTGTCAACTGACTCCACATGCATAGCACTTTCACTTTCAACTTTTTCATTAAATTCCCAAAAAGATAAAATTGGCCCTTTTACCTGTTGTAAAGTAAGTGTATCCACCTTTCGATACCTTATTTCCTCTAAATAGTCCAGATATTTCCACTTGTTCGGATACATAGAACCATCAATATTATCCAATGCATCATTCCATAACTCTCGTGCTTTCTCACTGATTGCCTCCTGCATTTTTTCGATCTGCTTCTGCTCAAATTCTTCCTTCGTCAGGATCGGCACAGATAACTCTTCCAGTGTTTGGGAATCATAATCTGTAATCTTCTCTGATATCAAATAGTTCGAATAATCCGAGTTCCAATCATCTGAATCAGCATTAGCCATAAAATACTCAAATTGAATATTATTACGTTCAAATGCCAATTTTCTCTTCTTTTGAGACAATTCTTCTTTTCTTCTTTGTTCTGCTTTTTAAGCAGCCGCTTTTCTTTCTGCTTCAATTCTGACTTGGATTCTTTGGTTTATGGCTTTGCAAATATCGGTCTGTGATATTATCAAGCAGTTTATATGCTTCTTCATTTATCTCAGCCGCTTTTTCTCTTAATCTACAGCATCTTTTAAAGCTCAAATATCTCTGTGGATATTCCAATTTCATATACTTCATCCAAAGATATCCATACTTTCCTACATCAATCTGCTCCTCTTCCGCTGAAATGATTGGATAGAAAATTCCATCTCTTTCTTCATACTGAACACCCAGCTTCTCAAATAACGTTAACTCTTCATCATTTTGCAAATTGTCAGAACCAACTGCATCTGCTATAATTGTCTTGTTATACATATGGGAAGGTTGCCCACCAGCTACGCCAATAGCCGGAATACGAGCAGCCTTTTCTTTTTGTTTATCCGTCATACTCATTCACAATTCCCTTCATAATTGTTGCAACCATTTCCACTGCAATTAGAAGTTCCTCATTGTCATCGCTGACAGATTACAAACATTTCAACTCCTCGTAAATCCGTGTCATTTGATGCTTCAATGCCTTGAATACCTTTGGATTGCCCTGAACCACCACTTCACGATTTAATAATCTTCGCAAGATATAATCCTGCTTTGCAAGTCCGGATAATTCTACCAAATCATCCAGCAGCTTTGCCTCCTCTTCTGATACCCGAAAGCCCACATTGCGATTTCTCCATCTGCCTTTGGTATCAAAATTTTTCTCCATAAGTCTTAGTCCTCCTTCGTCATTCTCTCAATTTCCAGCTTCTCCGCCATCTCATTTTGTACAGTCGGGAATAAGCGTGCATAACGATAAGTGATTTTCTCTGTTTCATGCCCCACACGATTTCCAATAGCCAATGCACTAAATCCCATATTGATAAGAAGAGATACATGACTATGGCGTAGATCGTGAATTCTGATTTTTTCACCCCGGACGCCTTACATCCTCTTTCCATCTCGTGTCCAATATATGACTTTGTAAAACTGAACAATCTCTCACTCTCGTCTATCTCATAAAACATCCCAAGATAATCCTTCATCTCGTCACACAGAAAAGGTGGCAACGTAATTATGCGATTACTTTTTGCTGTTTTAGGCGTTGTGATAATATCCTCCCCCTTTGAGCGATGAAATGTTTTATTAATTCGTAATGTCTGCTTTTTGAAATCAAAGTCACTCAGTGTAAGTGCCAGCAGCTCTCCAGAACGGATTCCCGTCCAATATAGGAGTTCAAATGCATAATATGATCGTGGCTTGTCCATCATTACCTCTGCAAATTTCAGATACTCATCCTTCGTCCAAAATTGCATTTCCTTTGGAACCTCTTTTCCAATGTTTCCCGCAAGTGAAGATGGATTCTTAGGAAGATTGTAATATTTGACTGCATGTGCAAATATTGCTGTAAGCTGCGCTTGAATTGTTCTTAAATAATCCTGAGAATATTTTTCTTCCTTTCCCTCATCCTTAAATGCTGCTAGAAGTTCATTCTGCCACGCAATCACATGGATTACAAATAAGTACTGATAAGGATGGACGTCCATGTATAACTCTCGACGAAAATCATCAGGCTTATGACCAGATCGCACCTATGCTTTTTGCTTGGCTTAGTCAATATTCCAAGCTTAAACAGGGAGAAATCTCCGAAGAAGAATACGACAATTGTAGATATAACTACCCTAACATTGAACCAACCACCGGCTTTGTAAAAAACGCCATCTCTGACGATCTGGATGCCGAGCTCCAGGATGCATTGTCAGAAGAAATGAAGAAACGAGGTCTGCTTTAATTCCATTTTCTGGTGACAACAGACCATACAAGTAAGAGACAGATAAAAGAAGAACACCATGGTCGGAAACGCTTCCTGATTGCTGCAAACAATTGAAGAAACAGAGTTAAAAATGCCATCTGATTTCAGGTGGCATTCATTTTTAGTTAGTGCGGGTTATTTACCTGATACTGATGACATTGCGTATCTATATCGACTGGCACAGGAAAATCCTCTGCTGTATGCTGAATTGGCTTGCAAGCCTAATGGATTACAGGAATATGTGGATGCTATGAATGAATTTAATTGATTTTCCCAAAATTAAAAGAGCATTTTATTGGGGTTAGTCTCATCCACGTCTCACCAGTCTCAAAAATATTTTGAAACTGGTGAGACTATGTTAAAATCCCAGTATTTTATTTGGATTACAATTTCTTCTCCACCTTCTCCAATTCATCCAACAATGCTGGTTTTCTTGGATATCTCTGCATCAATTCCTCAATTAGAGATTTAGCAGTATCATTCCCCTTCCATTTTATAAGCTGTGCAATATTCTTCGTTATCTTTTTATATTCTCGTCTATCCTTTGCCTGAGCACAACTCTCACTTATTTCCTTATAACATAACTCATATACCTGCTCTGGATATTCCTTCACCAAATATTTTCCATAATAAAACAAATCATACGGATTCTCCATTACATCATCAAGCAATCTCTTCTTTTCATTTTCAGAAATAAGAACAGTACGATAGCAAACAGTTCGCTTGCTATTCTTTAATTCATCTAATAAGCTTTCGTAATTCTCATTCCATGCACCGTGCTCTTTATAAATCTGTTTCAAAACATCCCAGAACTTCTCATTTCCCATTAATAGCAGTTTTTTTGCCTGTGCGATTTGCTTTTCCGTGTTGTTTGCTGTCTTGTATATGTCATATAGCACGTTATTCCAATCTTTCGGATCGCTACTATGATAATGCCATGTCTCTTCTGCGTTTGCTTTCTCTAAACAAAGTTTCTCTGCTTCATCATAATTCTTATCTTCCATAGCATCCTTGATAGCAATAATACGGAGTTCATTTATTGCAATATTCTGATATAGTTCCTTCTGTGTATTCTTTTTGCCATATAAATGTCTATGTAAAAGGTATCTTACAATCAAATCTTCTTTTTTCGTATATTCCGGGTAATAATCCTCCCGTGAAATTTCCAAAAGGGTATCCAAAACCTTTTCAAGCTTCTTTGCACTCTTTTCATCGCATAGGCAAATCCCACATTTCAGCAAGTCATAACGCCAGTCAGTCCAACCATCAAACACACTCTTTTTTGCCACTTTTATAATCAATGCAAGTGCTTGATTCCTCATTTGATTGTCCTGTTTTTTGATTTCCTTTGTGCATTGATCTATCAGCTCGTATGTACACATGATAACATCCGTAAGCATTCCCGAACTGCTATCTGCATGAGATGCTAACTTAACACCGGCTATCAAAATGTATGTAGTCGCCTCAAGTGCAACCAAATAAGCACGCATTTCTAAAGTCTCAGCACACATATCAAGACAGTCATGCATATCCATACAAATATTATCGCAGCTGCTCCAACCAATGTATCCCCGATGGGTGTTACATTTACTTGATGCAGTAATTGTGTTTTTCACTATCGATATAATATCTTCTGTTGGTATCATAGTAAGCCCTTTCTTTTATTCAAAAATATCAATCTTATGTCTTTCAAACCATTGCCTTGCGATTTTTTCATAAGCTTCATCACGATATTGATACCAATGTTTCTCCAAATTTAAGTCATACAATTTATCCTTAAATCTTCTAAAAGCACCTCTTCCCTGAATTGTCCTTGCCAATACATCTTGATCATTTCCCGCTGGAAGTTCGTATATAAACTCTTCCATTATTCGATACTCATTGATATCGTATTGTCCCGGTAATGGTATATAATCTTCGACAAATCCCTCTTTAATATCTTCGAAAAGTTCCGGATTGTCCTCACCATCCACCATTTCATCAAATATCATCAGAACTTTTTCACTGTGCGTATCATAATAATATTCTGTTTCCATATTGGCAAATTCCATTGCCTCAATTATGTCTTCTAATTTTACTTTCATCTTTATCCTTTTCCGACTTCTTTATTTCCACTTTCAATAATTTTGCTGCAATAGAGCTATTTATTTCTTTATTTGTATCGAAATAATCTGTTTTCTTGTTATTTCCAATTCGGACCTTATCTCATTTTCTTCAAAATCTTGAGGAACATCATAGTTCAGGTTCGGCATTACTACAATAAACTCCCTGAATTCTCTGATGCAGACTTTAATCCTACTTCCAAAATTACACCTGCTCTACTGAGACATTCTATATAATTTTCCTGCCAATCCGATAATCTCTCAAAAGAATTTCTAATTCTCATTACTTATTATTTTATTTGTCTATGATTTCGCATTCCATTATATATCAATTAAATTAAGCTTATTATTTATAACACTTTCTACATCCTCCTGATTCATCAACCACCTAGAAACATCCTCTATCTTTTTAGTTTCAAACCCCGTAAGATACTTTATCTCACTTAGAGTCAGCCCTTTCTGAATAAGTTTTGAAACGCCCTTTAATGCAAGTGTTGTTGTATTTATGTTATTAACTTCTTCTAATTTTTCTTGTATCGTAACCAGTGCCGAACTGGAGGTAATCTTCTTTCCCTTTGTATTCAAAAAGAAATATTCTCTATTAGGATATCTATGTACCATATTATATTGTCTAATATCAGATACCATTGACTTATCCACACTTAGATTGATTACACTATCTTTATTTCTAATTGTAATAATTCCATCAATGTCATTTACATCAGCCTTTTTTAAGTTTACTAATAAGTTTAGTTTAAATCCATATTTTAAGAGAAGGTTGCATAATATCTTCTGACCGAATTTATAAAAATCACTCTTTTTTAGATTATTACAAATTTTTATTATCTCAATTTCAATCTTATCATCTATCGGACAATATATTTCTTGCTTTAATTTTGTATTGAGACATTTTTCAATATCTTCAATCATTTCATTGTTCCTACATCCACCTTCAAGTGCACTACATTCTATCCCACCCATTTTTTTTATATAGTTTTTATAGAACAAATCGATCGCAGACAAAAATCTATTAACTGCCTCTTTTCTATGTGCCTTTGCGCTAGAATTATAATATAACACACATGCGCGCACTATATCCTGCCTTAATAATTTGTTATTGAATAAATCCTTAAGATCACAATCTCCATATATATCACAGTACTTTAAAAAAGCTCGATAACATTGCCAATAATTTTCTCCCTTTCCGCCAACCTTCAGACTTTCAAAATGTATTTTTAATGCTATTGATAGAAATTGATTCATTTTATCTTCTCCAATCGATAAATCATATAAATTCATTAATCATTTTTAGTCTCAACTGAGTCTCATAATCTCAGCTTAAAAATGAGACTCAGTTGAGACTGACTTGAGACTATATTTTTCCGACACACTAAAAATCCCTATTTTATCACGTTTTTAGATTTTTCTTCAGTCTCATAAAGTGTCAAAATTTATGAGACTTTGTTGAGACTAACTTGAGACTGTCTCATTACAATGTCCATGTTGAAGTCTTTTTATCGTAAACGGCACCTGTTACTTTCTTAATTTTCGCATAATCTCTAAACACTGTTGATCTTGATATATCCAATTCTGCCATTACCTGTTCAACTGATAAATGCAGATTCTCACAAATCATATTATAAATTCTCTGTTCTCTTTCAGATAATGTTTTCTGTTCTGTAGCCTCATCTGCTGCTATTCTGTCTAATGGTATATTAATTCTAAATACATCATCTTCAATTAGCTCTGGCTTACCACCATCTGAATACATTGGTGTATACTTGTAAAGATTTCTTACTCCCGAACCAATAGTATCTGTTCTACCAATATTAGCAAAAAATTGCTGAATTAAAGGATTCTTTGGATAAGGAGTAAACTCATCGCTCATAATATTTCCATGGCGTCTAGGAATACACCAATTTTCTGTTCTAAGCCAATCCTTTTCGATAATCACCTTTGCCGGATATGCACTTGAATAATCTCTATGCACAAGTATATTGCCAATAACCTCTCTTGAAATAATACCTCTAATACTCGTGCTAATATTGTTGATTAAGCAAAATTTATCTGATGTATGCTTTGCAACAAATTCCATTAAAAGATCATATGCCTCTATTAAATTAGTTGTCACCTGCAATCTATCATCATACCTATCTAGATTTTCAACCCTATATAATGCATCAGTAATATACCCAGGACAACATGACCTTATTACATCATCCTTACCAAACAATAACACACCCGCAAGATTATAGCCTTGAATACCTGATGAAAAATCTTTTTCCCATAAGCCAGCACTCTTCAATATTTCCTCATCAGACATTTTCAACCAAGGATGATCCAGATTTTTGCTCTTTGCAAGATTTCTTACTTTACCCATCAAATCCATGCGTAGATCTTCCGTTGTAACATAAGGGAATATCTTGTGCTCCACATATGTATTACTCTTTCGGTTATACATATTCTGTAGTTGAATCGGAGAGTCCGTAATATCCATGTCCCCATCTTCATTTCTGTCATAGATCCTGTTTGCACACTTTTCTACAGTAGATGTTGGCGGAACATACACCCATAATAATAATTTACCTTCATATTCAAATTCTTCTATGGAAAGATATAATGTAGGTGACATTCTATCAGGATTGTTAAGCTGATTAACAAAGTTTTTTCTCATATCTTTACTCATATTTCTATTAATTCCGATTGGTGTTCCATCATCTTCTACACCCATGATAATATAGCCACCATATCTATTGGAAAATGAGCACACTGTTTCATAAACATCTTCCTGTATTCCACGCTGGCATGTTTTGTACTCAATTGTTATTTTCTCATCATTTGTGAGCAAATTTCTCATCAATTCGGTTGTCATTTAATCGCCTCCATTCTATATCGACAATTTTTATACCATATATTTTTTCTTTATTTCTAAATAAAAGTCCCTATTTTTATCAGAATTATTTGCTAAATAATTTATAGCACGCAATATATCTATTGTAGAATATCTAACATTAAGACAACTTTCTATCTCATATAATATTGCTTCATTGAGATTTTTTATAATACTAGTCATTCCATAATCCTTCATCGCACTTATAATAAGTTTATGTCTATCCGACAAACCATCAATATTTAATCTTCCATATGTTCTTGTGTAGTATTTATTCTTACAATCCTCCAATGATTCAATTACATTTTTCCCAAAATGCCAGTTTGGATATTTTTCCTTTATTTCTAAGCCTATATTAACAAGCGGCATTATGTAATATTCCAAAGTGGAATATATAAACTGCATATATGCATTTATTATATCTGTATTACTCATCGCTTTTTCATATTTGCTTTTAAAATAAATAATCCTATCATTAAAGTTGTTTAAATATATTTTTTGATGTTTTTCATAATAATATATCTGCAAATAACCTGTAATTAATAATTTATCAATATCTAATTTTCCTGGATATTCACTAGTAAATGCACTATTAGCAATAAATGGTAAATTTGAAATATTTTGATATTTTCTGTCAATACATAAGGCTTCTAAAATATTCTTCAACTTGGATAATGATAACTTATAGGCTTTTATTAAATGTTTACTAAATTCTAATTCCAGATTATTTTCAATACTAAATCGTGATATTTTCTCATCATCCTTGCTATCTTCTATTTCTGACAATTCTTCCTCATTTGCAATAGCCAATGATATTACGATTTCATTTTCAACCAACTCTTCAATCTTAGTGCATGAATAAATATATCCTATTGGATATTTTCCAAGTCTTCCAGCCCTTCCTATTGTATTCTTCAGCAACAATATGTCATTCAAGTTATTATACTCAGGATGAATAAATAAATTTTTAGTTACAGTATTTATTCCTTCTGAAATAGAGTTTGTGCCACATAAAATATTATAATTATTACTTTCATTAAAAAGAGTAATCATTCGATTTTGAACAAACTTTGGCATTTGACCATGATGCGTCAGAATTCCTGATTTTAATAACTTAACAACACTCCAATCAGGATGTATTTCTGTTTCCAATAGCCTTACAAACTCAGTATCTATATTAATATTTGTTAAATTTTTTATTTGTTCATAACTGTCATTTATTTGTTTGGGAGAATTACAAAACAGTATTGTTTTTTCTTCTTTCCCCCTATTTAAAAGTGTTCCATAAAAATTATTTTTATCCAAAACAATATAATTTTTATCTACTGCATTAAAATCAGATTTAAATGTAACAAATTGATATTTTTCAAATCCTTTGAGTATTGCTTTTGGTGTAAGTAGGAATATTTTCTTTGAGCAAATAGACATACTATCTAAAAAGGTTTCTGACAATTTATATGCTCTTTGATTTTTTATTGTCTCCTGCAATTTATATGCTTCATCAATAACAAATAAGTCTACTTTCCCCATAATATTTTGATCTATTTCTAAATACTTTTCTTGAGTTCCAACGAAAAAAAGTTTTTCATCTGTAATATTTTCTTTTTGTTCGTCTATAGCACATTTATCGAAAATAGTATAATCTGAGAACTTATCATTTTCTTTAAAACTGCGTTCTAATTCATACGCTAATGCATTTGTAGGTACAATATAAACAATTTTTCTTGGTTTATGTCTATATATGTATTCCTTTACTAGCAATGTTTTACCAAATGATGTTGGTGCAGAGAGAATAACCCTATTTTCTCGAAATAAGCACTCTAATGCCTTATACTGAGGTGGTGAAAAAAATAACTCTTTATGAACATGTTCTATTTTTCTCTCATAATTCTTATTAATCATAATCTTTTCAAATAAGCTAATATCGAAATCATCTATATTAAAATATGGCGTCAAATCATACATTCCCAATTCAATAATTGGTACCTCTTTCCCCGCATCCAATTCTTCTAACATCTTTTTACGTTTTTTATTATACTTATAACTGTTCATACAATGTATCACCTCTACAAACTCCTAAGTTTTTCTCTTGATGTCTCTATCACTTTTACAATAAGACTTTTCTTATCTTTTATAGGCAAATGAACCAATATAATTTCATATTCTCCATTTATATCATTATGATTGAGCGATTTATTTATATTGTCCTTTAATTGACTGGTAGAAACAAAATATCTATTATAGAAATTAGGTTCATTATAATGGCTAACATCATTTTCCGAATGTAAAACAAAACCTGCAAACACTATTTTCTGATTCATAAATTGATCAATTGTCAATTCATCGTATTCTTCCATCTTTAAATTTTTTATTACAATCTGAATAGCTTCATCACAATTTTCCACATTCGTCTGCAAACTTTCAAGTTTGTTTTTTATACTCTTCTCAACAAAATCTTTTATTATTTTATCCATTCCTCCGCTTAAATTTTCATAGAATTTAGCTTCTCCTAAAACAATAATATGATGATTAAGATTATATAAACATGCATCTACTCCTGTGTGTGAGTCTGATAATGTTTCTGTAATATCTATTATTCCTTTCGCTAAATCGAAATCATATAAATCCCTAAAAACAAGTCCTAAGATTCCCTCTGCCAAAAATGAATAAAAAGACCTATTTGTCGAAATACTAGCGGAGACAAACGTATTGATATCAGATAACATCTCACTTTTAGGTATAAATCTTCGATATATATTCTTCCTTTTATTTCCACTTAAGTCATCTTCAGCAAACATATGTTTCAAATTATTATCAGCAAATACTATATCCGGTAAGGCTCTCTCAATTTCCCCTGGTTCAAAAATAATATTACTAACTTTTAACGCCCCGTATGTTGTTTTATGTTCATTCTGCGGCACCTTATACATATATTCAAACAATTAATAACCACCTTTCAACATATAACCAATTAAATCCTACAAATACACATTCCTAACCAATTCCATAACTTTTTCAACCAGCATCTCCAAGTTCTCCCCTTCAACCATAGATGCTATATCTTCTTTATCCTCAAAACACTTCCTGAGAATATCTATAATTACCTTTTCATCCTGAAGTTCCTTTTCTGACAACTCTTTTATCTTTTTCTCTATTTCATTGGATGCATCCGCAATCTGATTACATCTTCCATAAGAGTTGCCTATATCCTCTGCTACCATATTGCCATAGTTTTCTTTTTCGTATGGATTAAATCCATAAAAAGCTTTGCTTGCAACCGGGCAAATAGCATCATAAATAATTTTTGCTCCAAGTTCTCTTTTTATCTGTCTCGGATATATCAATTTACCTTGGTCTGCTTTCATCTCAAGCTTTTCCTCAGCCATTTTACTAGCGTTTGTAATACGCATAAGATATGCCAGCATTCGATTAGCAAAATTTTGCTCTGATATTTCTTGTCTACCTATATCTGGTATATATTGATTAATCTCATGCTCACTAATTGTCTGATTATCAAGATACAATTGATACATTTTTGATGCACATAATTTTACAACTGCTATGTTTTCCAATCTTTTATTCCCAATATGATTTAGAATTTCCATCTGTACCCAACCATACTGCTTATCTCCAACTTCATCAGGACAGAAAAACATATTTTGCACATATCTGTATCCCTGTTTCATAATAAAATCATCAAATGCTAATTGATATAAATATTGCTTTGTGACATCACCTACACCCGGTTGTCCACTAATGATAGCTTTATCTCCATGTATTTGATAATCTATACAATAATATTTTGCATCATATATTCCAAAGCAATAATCTTTTTTCTGTTCATCAACAGGATATATGCATACCAAATCAGGTTTTAATGTTTCCACCTTCGGATCTTCTACATCCGGAAACTCTGTTTTTCTCCATCTTGGTGATTTAATCACTTTTCTTAATGTCTTATCTTTATATTCAACTTTAATCCATTCCGGATTACTTAATGGAAGATCTACTATTTTCTTATCTAGAACACTTCCAAAATTATCAGCACATACTTTTTCCCAAACTAAGTTAAAACTATTAGTTCCATATAAACTATAGCTCACATCATTTTTGTCTGTTTTCTCGTTAGCAATATATGTATATATTGTTTTTAGAAGATTCTGTTTCCTTGTAATATATTGAGTTTGTATCTCAGACTGCAACCGATATAATATATAACTCGCATCACCAAAATCAGACAGATCTTCTTGTGTCAGCTCAACTTCTGTCAATTCAAACAATTCTAAAAGTCCTGCATCTGATAATTCTCTACTACATTGTGTAAGAACACATTCATGTAGCCGCCGAAAATAATCATAGTCATTGTCAATCGTATTCTTAGTCTGTAATTCCACATAATATGGTTTGTTATTCTGTATAATTGCAAATGTTTCATTTATAGTCTTATCCCATAAAATCTCACCTTCTCCATTTGTTTCAATTATATCTTTCTGATTTGTGTACAAACCATCAGCATAATATGTTTCTAACAAATGAATAGATACAGCCAATCTATTAAAAATTTTACTATCATCTTCTCCATTAAACAGATAAATCAATTGTTCCGATGCATTATATTTTTTTATAACCTTTAAAACCTGCTTTAGATTTTCAAATAAATGTTCTGTTGATTTGATATATTTAGGATAACATTTAAAAACATGTCCCTCGATTACAACAACTCCAACATAATCAAATATATATTCTATATCGCTTGAGTTGTCTATTACATCAGTCAAAACAATATCTTCATTTGATAAATCATCAAAATCCGGCTTATTCTTTTTTACAGCTTTAACTACTCCATATTTTTTAAGAATCCCGGCAATATGTCTAGTTTCTTCCATATTTATGTTAATTAAATTGTCTGTTATTTCCTGTAAAGAATAATGCTTTCTCTCACGAAAGAAACCTTTCGTCATTGTCTCTCATCCCCTTTTTATATATTTTCCAAATCTTCAATTCCAAATATGTCTTCACCATCCTGCTCAAAGGCTTTACATATTTCTGAAAAAATCATCTTTCCATTCTTTTTATGATGACCTATAAATATGTTCTCTGGACGCATCTTCATAACATCTTCAAACAAATACATGATTACTTTACTTTCAAATGCTTTTATATAATTGTTCTCTTTTTGATGCATATCTTTAAGTGCTTCGTTATCCTTCTCAGTCCGAGAAGCTTCATCTTTTGCTTCTAATTCGTCTATTTGCTCTTTATTGTTCTTTATCTCGTCTAACATATTTTTAGATATAAAAAATGGTCCTAAAAGCTTGTCTTCATTAACCTTACACTTTTCAGATGTCAAAATATTATTTATCCTTATTCTTAAACTATCCCAGCCAATATAATAATCCGCTTTATTGTCCTTAAAACACATTGGTATGACATAATCTTTTATTGCAGCAACCTGCTCATCATCATTGACACTTAAATATTCGAATTCCCATCTACGCTTAAATGCTGTGTCCATTGGAAATACGCCCTGATCTGCACTATTCATTGTTGCCCATATGTACATATTTGCCGGAATTCTCATCTCAAAATACTTTTCTCTTTCTTCTCCTGTTAAATCGACAATATTTTTCCCTTTTAGGCAATCCAAGTTTTCTAATAAATAAGTCTTTATATCCTCGCTTGTAGCAATTGGATATTCACTTACCCCATTCTTTCTATCAAGTAATTGAAATACATCTCCAAACACTGCTGCAACATTTGCTCTATTAATTTCCTCTATTAACAATAAGTAGTCTTCTTCCGGATGGTTTATTGCTTGCACATAAATTCTCATAAATGGACCCGGAACGAACTCATACGAGATTTCTTTATTTTTATTCTGTGGATTTAAACTTAAATATGGTCTAATAGCCCTTCCATGATTTCTCTCCACACTATTATCACCGGCAGCATCACTACCATCCACTTTTCTAGTTTTAAAATTCTCATCCGTATATATACCTAGTAATAATGGTAGACGAGTTAAACCTTCATCCTTGAATTTATCGTACAATTCATCATATTTTTCTTGTGCTGACATTGATTTGTCTTGCAGAACTGCAAGCACTCTTCTCTTTTCAGTATCAAGATTGTCATATACGTCTGACTTTGACATAATAGGTTTATATGCACCTACAAAATTTGCATACGAATAGTTTGGATGGAATGTTACCCTTTCATATAGTTTTCCAAACTGCTTTCTATCTAATTCCAATTGATGACTCTTTCCCGTTCCAGGTGCTCCAAAAACAATTCTATTATACTTCAATTTACACGATGTATCTTTTTCATAATCAGTATTAAATTTATTTAAACTACTCATATATGGTCTACTGTCAAAATATGTTAAATAATCTAAAAATGCCTTGCTTAAAACGCTTCCATCGTCACTATTAATTCTAATAAACGATGCCTGATAAATACCCGATTGATGTTGACCTGGTGCACATCTTACATAATCAACCTCACTATTTTCTTCTACATATTTATCAAGGAAATTGTACATACTCCTAATGTCTCTTCTAGATGAATCATTATCAATATTAGTCTCTAATGATACTAAATATTGATGTGGATCATAATTTTTGATGTTTTTTGCCATTGATTTATCTTTAGAAAATATTGAAAAGACAAAAAAACGCATATTATTTTCCTTTGCAAAATCATATGGAATTTTAAGTTTATCCATAAAAACTCTAATCTGTGGCTTTTCTCTTTCTGTTCCAGTTATGCTAATATCAGCATAAGCAACAACAATGTCTTCCATATTTTTAATTGTAATAATATCTACATTTTTTAATTGTATAAGTTGCTGATATAATGTGTTTTTTTCCTTTTCTTTTACTTTTAATTCCGGGATATTTTGTATATAATTTCTTATAATCTGTGTCGATGTCAAAGCCATAATACTTTTCCTTTCCATTAGTAATTAGTAACAACAATATGCATAGCCTCAGCATTAAACCTATTTCTTATATTTACTGAATAATTCTTTCTATATTCATCTCTGATATAATTACCATATAACTCCTCAGTTAATGGAGTTCTTCCTATAATCATTAAAGCTCTGCAATTCAGATTTCTAAAATCCTGTGCCAATCGCCTATGTTCATCTTCATTAAATCCTTCCTGCATATTCAAATTGCCATAATCATTAAAAGTACAGTCATATGGTGGATCCAAAAACATAAAGTCGTCATCTGCCACCATATTAAAAACGTTAGCATAATCTGTATTCAATATTTGTGCTCCTTGAAGCAACTGATTATGTTCTTGTGTTAATATTCCTGTGTTGAAATTTACATATCTACCAAACGGAACATTGTATTCTCCATTTCTATTATATCTAATCATTCCTGAGTATGCCGTTTTATTTATAAAATAGTATAATGTACCATTAAGATATGGACTTGCTACTGTTCCATTAAACATATCTCGCATCTGATAATATAATCCTTCATTCAAATTTTCCACTCTTATAGATTGATCTGGTTCAGCATTTCTATTCAATACATATTGTCTCTGATTGTGTTCATATTCTTGTTGCAATGTTCCTAACTCTACTTGTAGCCTAGGAAAATCATTCCTTACATCCTGATAGAATTCTATTAATTTAGTATTAATATCATTTATTATTGCCTGTTCCGGTTCCAAATAGAAATAAACAGCTCCTCCTCCTAAAAAAGGTTCAATATATCTATTATATTCATTCGGTATATAACGAATAAACTCAGGAATTTCTTTACTTTTCCCACCTCTATATTTAAGTATTGGTCTCATATTTCACCTCAATCTATAATGCGCTTTTTCCACTTTTTACCCACTCATCCACTTCTGAAAATTTGAATTTCCAAAGTCTGCCTATCTTATGAGCAGGAATATCTGTTCTTTTTATCCAACTTCTTATGGTATCTTTCGTTACACCTAGATATTCTGCGGTTTCTTCTAAATTAGACCATTTTTCATTAGTCTCAGACATATTCTCCCTCCGATTCTAAAATGTATAAAATAACAAAGTAATTATATCACGAACAGCCATTCCCCTCAACTGATATTTCACTGTTTAAATATGATTTATTGGTATTTAATATATATTTAGTGTTCAATTATACATCCATTCTTAATTTTATATTGAGCAGAGGAATCACCTTCCTCTGCCCCTATTCCACATCTTATCTTCTGCTTTATCTTTACCAGCATCTCTATCGACACTCTCATTATAAATCTTCTGGAACTCCTCATAAAGCCCATCTCCATCCAGTTTTATCCCCAGCCTTTTCATTACATCCGAGAACAACCTTATGCTTCCACTGATATCAGCAATATCAAATCCGAATATATCAGCCTTAACAGAATCACTGACATTCTCATAACCCCCAAGTTCTGATATTTTCCTGATAATCCAGCCTACTTTATCCACTGGCTCATTTTCTTTAGTCTCCACATATTCACAGCCTCATCATTGGTCTTGAATCGGCGGCACACTACGGCGACAACCTTGTTCGATATCTTGTTGCTAAGAATTACAAAGTGTGTGTGTTGAACCCCATCAAGACTTCTACTATGCGTAAGAACAACATTCGCAAAACGAAGACTGACAAAATCGACACATACATCATTTGCAAAACTCTCATGATGCAGGAATCTCTCAGATTTGTGACCTTCTATGATCTTGATCTGATGGACTTAAAAGCCCTTGGACGATTCCGTCAGAAAACCATTAAGCAGCGAACCCGCCTAAAGATTCAGCTGACTTCTTACGTGGATGAGATATTCCCTGAATTGCAGTATTTCTTCAAATCAGGTCTGCATCAAAAGTCTGTCTATGCGCTTCTAAAAGAAGCACCAACACCGGAAGCTATTGCTTCTATGCATATGACTCATCTGGCTCATCTTCTCAAAGTGAACTCGCACGGACGCTTTGACAAAGAGATGGCTCAGCAGTTAAGAGTTCTCGCACAGAAGTCTGTCGGTGCCAGCGACAGTTCTCTATCTATCCAGGTAACTCACACAATTCAACAAATAGAGTTACTCGATAGCCAATTAGAAAGAGTTGAAGCTGAAATGACGAAAATCATAAAATTCAATGATTCTGTCATTATGACCATTCCTGGTATCGGATATATCAATGGAGGAATGATACTTGGCGAAATCGGTGACATCCACCGTTTCTCCAGCCCCAACAAGCTGCTTGCATATGCCGGTTTGGATCCTTCTGTCTATCAGTCTGGAAACTTTCAGGCTAAGAAGACCAGAATGTCAAAACGTGGATCTAAAATCCTCAGATATGCACTTGTTAATGCAGCTCACAATGTTGTAAAAAACAACACCACCTTCAAGGCTTACTATGACGCCAAGATGGATGAAGGCCGAACCCACTATAATGCCCTTGGGCACTGTGCCGGCAAGCTTGTCAGAATTATCTGGAAAATGATGACTGACAACCTGGAATTTAACCTCGATTAAGAGGTCTGGATACCCACATCATAGATTTGTTTAAAAGCGCCCACCAGGGAGCCTTATTAAGGTTACCCATTTTTACCACGAAAAGGATTTATTAATTTTCAGCTAATTTAAGCTTGACTTTTCATAGCTGGTCTCCTTAATCTTGCTATTACTCTCTCCACAAATAGAGCCAAACTAGAGCCATTCGATAAAACAAATGCCGGAAACCCGCATAAATACAGGCTTTCGGCATTTTAATCCGTTATTCAAACTCTTTTTCTGGTTTGATTTTTCATATAAATCTGCTGTTATTACGTTGCAAAACCGTATCATTTTGATACGGTTTTGTATCTTGTTAATGTGGTTTCAACTCTGCTGTACCCAAATTGTACCCATACAAAAAACATAACCTAGAACTATCTAAAGTCAAGATAATGATTAAATTTTATTTTTCTATCAGACAAATTTTCCCAAAATTTTTCTTTCGAATAACTTTCAATGGAGATTCCATAATGCAAAAACTGAATTAACTTCAAAAACTCTGTTGGCATCGGATACTTATATAGGGTAAATCTGACATCTTTCGCACGATATCCAAAATGTGCATGATACGATGGATGATCATAATCTTTTTCATTATCTAAATCAATATCAAATCTAAAGTATTCGCTGTAAGAATATGGATTAGGTAAATATGCCATTGACCCTTTATTTACTGGAATTCTTTTTCCACATTTCTGACCCTCAAAGAAAAATTGTACTAAAGAATCGTCCTGCAGCGAAAAACTATATTGTACATTCTCATATGCCCAAAAATAATACTCTTCATATGTTTCAAATTTTTCATTGCTAATATGATTTAACCATGTAATTTGATAATTATCATTTTTTATAAAACGTGGATTCATCAAGCCAAATTTCTCTCCATAAATATTATACATTTGCTCAATATTTGAATATATTTCACTTAACTCCATTATTTACCGCCCAACTTATCTATTAGTTTATCCTTAATCTCCTTAGGTAAACTATCTAAAAACTCAGAATCAATCTCCAAAAGATCTGTGACTGCCTTTTCTCCTGTCTTTTTTACATATTTTCTTCTTGCATGCTCTTCAGAACTTAGTTTTCTAGCAATGTGTGACGAATCTGGAAAAATAAAATCCATTTTCTGTTCGCTCTTTACATCATGCATTACCAACTTGCATTCTGCTAAAACTTTTTCCATATTGTCTCCTACTCCAGTAATAACCAACCATCCTTTAGAACGTGTAAAGGCTGTAAATGCTTTGTTTCTTGCTTCTAAGAAATCAACATAATCATATATACTTTCACATCCCATAACATATACTATGAATGCTTCATTCCCTTTTGCTTTATACACAGTTGATAATGTTACAGAACCTTCTATACCAAATGCATCTCTATCAACATCAAAGCCAGGTGCTATGCTTCGTATCCCATTTGCAAATAACTTTGATTGTAAAAGTGAAACTCTGTTCTTTAATCCGTTATTAGTTAAAGAAATAACAACAATATGATGAGGCAAAACATTTTCATCTTTTATCATTTTAGTAATATCATTAACAACCGTATCTACTTCCTGTTCCAATGTATCTAATTTACACGCTCGAACAGCTTCTATATTTCCAGAATAAAAACTTCTAGCAACACTAACACTATTTTCAACAGGTCTCTTTATGACCATATGATCACCTGCATTACAATTTCCTTCAATAATTTCATATCCAATGGACTTCCATATTTTTTTATCTTCGATAACTTGCATATACCCAGATGGGTTATGAATTCCCAATCCTATTCCATGTGCAAGCATAAGCACCTCTAAGGGATTTCTATATGACTTGCGCAACATATAATCCATTTCAATTCCATTTCCATAAGTTCCATTACTAAAATCAACTAAATATTTACCATGTTCATCTTTGCCAAAAAGTTCTTCAACATCAACCGTTTCTATATTATCTAAGCTCTGCAATTCATCATATGCAAATATAATTCTCTTAGGATTCTTTGTTAGCTTATATATTACTTGAAAAAAGCTTGCTGGTAAGTCTTGTGCTTCGTCAATCAAAACATAATCATATTCTTCCTCTAACTTGTTATTATTTAAATCAGTGAACACATAATCCAAAGGATTATCATATTGTCTCGAAAATTGCTTAGGGACAATAGAATTTCTAAAACAGGCTCTAGTGTATACTCCTTCCTTATATTTTGTTCCCCATGAATGTCTTACTAACATCTTATCCCAATCAGGTTCTGTCCCTTTCATATCTCTATAAAACATTGAAATAAGGTCTCTAATTTGATTATATAAAGCCTGTGTATGAAATGTATAGAGTATTTTTGCATCAGGCTCAAAAGCATGTAAATATGCCGCCTTAATTGTTAAGATTATTGTTTTTCCTGTTCCTGCCATTCCGCGTATTCTTTGTGGTCCATCTGGAATTTGAATAGCTGCCAAATGCTGTTCCTCTGCTAAAACATTTATTTTATGTGAAATATTCTTAATAGCATCACCTATTTTATTGCTTTTTTCTTCTTTAACAATTCGTTTAACTGAATTTAATGAACCTGCTCCTTGAACTACAGAAATAAATAAATCCGCTAATTCCCCTTCTAAATTAGCTTTATTTTTAAATAATTCCTCATACACTAACTTATCTGTACTCCCGAGAATAATTGTTTCGTTCTCAGGATTTGAAAATTTAGTTAACTTTGACATAACTATTTCATTTTCTCTATTAATTAATGGAAGTACAACAATTCTATTAATTTCTATTTTATTTCGAAGTAATCTTTGCTTTTGGAAATTGTTACCCAATTCTGTCGCATAATCATCCAAGACCAAAAAAGGACTATCTCTCTCTTCTCCATTAATAACCCAAAATTCTTCTTCTATCTCATTAATATCCTTTTCATACCATTCATAAAAATTAAATATTGTTATACCATATGTTTTATCAGCAATAACAATATCTGGTATATGTTCATAATCAGTTGCAGACATAGGATATTTATAATATAAATATCCTTCTCTATCTTTTGCTAATTTATCTAAATAGTAGAAAAATTCTTTTACACTTTCATGATTATTTATTTCATTACTTCTAATAATAGATTGCATATTTCCTCCATTTTTATCCATTTTATAATTTTGCCTGTAAACATCTTCGTTATATTATCAAAATATATCAATTTATTACTCTTCAAAATATCCTCGTAATATCCTGATACCGATTTACCACCCGATAAATCTCTACTGTTTCTTTAACAACCTTATACAGAACAACATAATCTTGCCACACCACATACTTATAATCCGTCTTAAAACTCACACGCTTAGACAAGTCTGCACCAATGTAAGGAAACTGCTGTATATTTTCAAACTGGCGGTAAATCTCCTGTATTGTTTCCAATGCTTTATCTGCATTATCCTCAGCAATATAATCCTTAATAGATTTCAAGTCCTGTGCCACTAACGGATTGATCCGTAACTTCATCATGTTCTATTCTCCCACCATTGTCTTCAGTTCATCCAATGACAACCAGCCATCTCCATCCTTGACAGCCGCCTCAGCCTCTTGTAGTTTTTCTAAAAGCTTCTTTTCTGCTTTATCACGCTCATAATCTTCTATATCCATTACCACAAATCTTCCCCTTCCGTTTTTCGTAAGGAAAACAGGCTCTCCCACCTGACAGTTCTTCAACACTTCATTGTAATTTCTCAAATCAGATACCGGTAATATATTTGGCATAGTTACCATCCTTTCAAAATCAATACTATATTCTATCTTTTATTATAGCCAAAAACGCTGTAAAAATCAACGAAGGTTTTTACAGCATTTCCCTTATTTGCAGTGTCTGATTAAATCGATAACCAACTCCCCGAGACTATGAAGAAAAGTCTGTAAATAATAATCTTCTATGATAATGATTGAGCTGGAAGCGCTGAATTGGAGCTTCCAGATCTTACTATATATACGACATGATTTCGGGCATGTCAAGAGCAGACGTCAAAAACGTCCTTCTCATCATGCATACAGATTCTGTTATTCTGAGAGTCGTCCCTCATACATAATGCTGAGTTCGCCGTAGACCTGTCCCCAGTTCCGAATGCTCATAGTCCATTTTTTAGTGGCTTCGAAAGTTGCCAGATACAGGGCTTTCAGGAGCGCTGTATCACTTGGAAATACGCTTCTCTGACGGTTGAGCTTACGATAGGTAGAATTCAGACTTTCGATAGCATTTGTCGTGTAAATAACCTTTCTGACATCCGGTGAGAACTTAAAAATCGGTGTTATTGCATCCCCGTTATCATACCAGCGTTTCATGGAATTTGGGTATTTTGCGGTCCATTTTTCAGTAACTCGATCCAGAGCCAGTCTAGCCTTCTCTTCATCGGAAGCATGGTAAATCGTTTTTAGGTCGGAAGCGAACGCTTTTCTGTCCTTATCCGGAACATATTTTAGCGTGTTTCTTACCTGATGTACAATACATCTATGATACTCTGTTTTTGGAAATGTAGCGGCAATTGCCTCTTTAATGCCACTAAGACCGTCAGCACAGATAATCAGGATATCCTTTACACCACGATTCTTCAGCTCATTCAGAACAGACAGCCAGTACTTTGAACTTTCATTATCACCGACAGTGATTGAAAGAACCTCTTTTTTTCCTTCTGTGTTGATGCCAAGAATGACGTAGGCAGCCAGCTTTTTGATCACTCCATTATCGCGTACGGAATAATGGATGGCATCTATATAGAGGATCGGATATACCTCATCCAGCGGTCGATTTTGCCAGTCTTCGATCTGAGGCAGGATTTTATCTGTAACGTCTGAAATAAAGCCTTCTGATGTCTCGAAACCGTATATATCTTCGATGGTTTCGGATATTTGCCGGGTCGTCATCCCTTTTGCATACATGGAAATAATCTTCTGATCGATATCAGAAATATCCTTCTGACGTTTCTTTACAATCTGTGGCTCAAATGTTGATTTACGGTCCTGCGTAACATCGATATCCATGCTGCCATAGCTGCTGTTTACACGCTTTGATTTATATCCATTGCGGTAATCATCGCTATCAGATCGTTCAGATTTCTGGTAACCAAGATGATCATCCATTTCTGCTTCCATCATCTCTTTGATTGTGCCGCCAAGCAGATCCTTAAGCGCATCCTGGATTTCTTCAGCGGTTTCAATATCATACTCCTGAAGAAGTTGCTGAATGATGTTTCGCTTTCCTTCTGTCATTACTACTTTGTGTACAGGTTTCTTTTCTCTTCTTGCCATAATAAAAGGCCTCCTATGATTTATATTTTACCATAGAAGACCTTGCTGTTATTAGCTATTTACAGAAAAAATTTCACACACTCATCATACAGGTATCACACCACTTAAAAAAGCTCCAAGAACCGCTTAAAATAAGCATTCTTGGAGCTTTTCCGACTATTCAAACTCCTCTTTGCAAAGTTGTTTTCATGTATCTAGAAATGCTTTCATCACCCAAACAGTTCATTTATGTACTGTTTTCTATATCTTTTTTGCTTTTCTCCTTCTTCTTATTGTCATTTTATTGTCATCCTAATCTCACTCTTTTATTCAATTGTCGAGCTAACAACTCTATATTTTTCTATAATGTCCCATTCCTCTAAATTCTAATATTCCTTTATCTCTTAGTATCTGGAGCTTCTGACGTATTTTATCTTTAATATGGTTGTTATCTGGATGTTTCTTTGACAGTACATCTTCAAACTTATACATCTGCTCCAAAGTAAAATCTCGTCCTTCTATTTGATTCACACAATTTAAAACATCTAAAACCCAATCTCTTGCATCTAACTTATACTGTTTTATAAAATCTGTTCTTTTTACTTTTGATATAATTTCTTTCTGCGGTATCTCAATTTCATTTTTTACTATGAAAATTCTTCCTTCTTCAGGAATTTGCTTCAAGACTATATTACAACCTACCCAACCTGCCCTTCTTGCCGTATCCGATAAAGGTTTTCTCTTTTCGATAATCTCTGGAGAGAAAAAATACTTCGGAACCATCAAAAAATCTTTTACATGCAAATCCTGCTTATTGTAGTTCATAAAAAAGAAGTTCGGATTATTAATTGATTCAATTCTTTTTATCATTGTGTCATATGCGCCATCATTTACCTTATTCTCAATTGTTCCATTCTTACTTTTTAATTCGTATTCCTCCGCACAATCTGGACAATAAAAATCCGCAACTGGTCTATTATTCTCAAAATGAGCAATCTTTTCTTTACCGCAATACGGACAGAACAAATTGTTGCTTACCCACTGTTCTGTTATTACTCGTATTTTCTGAGAATTACTTTTATAATTTTCAGCCACTTTATCGTCCATTGTCAGATTCATTTTTTACCACTCCATTGCTGTTTTCATCAAAACATTATTCTCAAATCTTTTCTTAATCTTTTCAATATTATCTTTTAATATTTCAATTAGAATGCAATTTCTTTTCAGATTTAGTGACGCCTCACCCACAGCGCCACTGCCCGCAAACGAATCTAAAACGACCTCTCCTTCATAAGTCAAGAACTCAAGAATTTGCTCACACAACGAAACCGGTAATTCACTTTGATGAATTCTATTCTTCTTTGATACAGGTTGAACATCAAACATAGTCGGTAGCATTCCTTTACAGCCACTCATATATGTCAATTTACCGGTCTGCTCTGTTCTCTTTGTGTCAATACGCATATTTCTAGCTTTTCCTTTAGAGAAAATCATAATATCTTGCGTATTTTTTGCTTTTCTTCCTGTATTGCTTACAAAGGTTCCTTTCTTCCATGCGACCTTCGAATAATAAATGAAGCCCGCTTCTTTTGCAAATTGCTTAATCTGATATAAATATTCATAGTTATTTTCATTTTCCGCCGGTAGAACTTCTACCAAAAAACAACCATCTTTTAAAACCCTTGCTTTTTCCTTAAAGTCATCTAGTGTATATTTGAAACAATCATACACTGCAAATGCTCTGGTTCCACCTTTATTTGATTTTATATCCAGCCATGGATGGTCTGTAAAAATACAATCTATACTATTATCTTCTATAATAGATAAATCCCGTCCATCACCTTCTAAAACGATACACTTTTCATTCTCTGATTCGACCGTGCAATATATACCCTTTGCGATACGTTTAAATTTCACGCCTAAATTATCATATATCCTTGCCCGAATTGTTTCAGCCGGTTTGTCCGAATATTTTTCGTATGCTTCTTTTAATGTAAACCTCTCTGCTCCTTTAAAACATGTAAAAATCTTATCTGCTAAAGACATCGCATCCTCCTGTATTTTACCATAAATACTACAAATTCAACACTCTATTTTGTATTATTTGATTCAATTCCGTAAACCCTTTCCTCAAAGTATTTACTGGATACTTTTCCACTTACTGTTATGTATCCTTTAGTATTTAATTCTTGGTTCAAACATTTAATTATTTTGTATGCTTTGGATTCTCCTACTCCCATCACATCCATTACATCTTTGCAGGTATAAAATTGTTTCATGGTATCTCACCTCCTTTGCTGGATCATACCACAAATTTTTGCACCTGTGTTTTCACTTATAGTGAAAGTATTAAACAGCTCATTACAATTTTGAGGTAACATGTACAATACATGCTACCTCTTTTCTTTTTTCACATCCTTTACCTTCTCCCCAATCCATTCCAAAAATTTCTCCAGCAGATTCATCCCGCCAATCACAAACTGCTTCATAAACTCATACGCCTTTTCCAGCTTATCCTTCAGACTTCGGTTCTCCTCCCGGAGCATCTGATTCTGATACCTCAGCTCTATTACCTGCTCCTTCAGATAATCATCGCCATCGACCGCTCCCAGAAGTTCTTTCTTAAGCCGTTCTGCCTCCTCCAGTTTAATCTGTGCCTGCTCCGTCCGCCACTTTGCGGTGTCCGTTATCATCATCCACTTGTCATCCTCTTTTTGAGCTGCCTCGATTTCCTTTTGTTTATCTGTTAGCTTATCTATATTCTCAGAATACTCTAACCGTAATTCTGAATTTTTCAGGCGTAAATCCGTTCCCTCTGACCGCAATTTCTGAGTTTCAGCCTTGGTATCATCCAGCATCTTTTGAGCTTCTAACTGTTCTTTTCTCATGCTGACACGCTTACTCTCAATTTCCTTTTCCAGAGATTCAATCCTTTCTTCTTTTAATTCAAGAACAACCTGTGCACCCTCTAGTTCCTCCTCAAGAGCCGCCACTTCCTTTGCTCGCTCCTGCTTCGTATAATCCAATACAGACAAATGCTGATTATGCATGTTTTTCTTCTTCCAGTCAATCCCGTACCGCCGCATAATAAGGGCAATATCATCCTTCTCTGCCTCCGCCCACTGCTTCCATTCGGTGTTCCCTTTGCCTTCACTTACAAATCCTCTGGTAGCAAGTGCCGCCTTAAGACTTGTCTTTGTCTCCAATCCTCTCTTGCAACCGGATACCCAAGGAATAAAATTCAGATTCAAATGTGGTGTTTCCTCATCCAGATGAATATAGGCACCAATTACATAAAGCTGTGGATTGCGAAGTTGAAACTTTTTCACATAATCCTTCAGCACCCATGTTGCAACCTCTGCAGAAGAACTACCTACTCAGGTATCATCCCTATTGCCTATCTGAACGATAACCTCATAAAATAATTTTTCCTGTTTGCTTCGGGAAATCTTATCATAATAACTTTTAATCTGCCTGTCCTTGCGTTTCTGTTTTGCATTGTATTCCTTAAGTGCCTTATCAAATAATTTATGATATGCCTGCTTAATATCCTCATGGATAAGAGTGATATTATTCTTGGTACGGCTGGCATCTACATTGTCAGCTATAAATCTTCTCGTGTTGTGCCCGATGGAACCTTCCCCATTCATAAAACTGATAGTTCTTTCCATAGTCAAAATCCTCCTCTTTCGTCATGTATGTAAGCATTTCTTTCGTATCCGTAACGAGTGCCGGATACAGCACGAGATAGCAAACTTTTTTGGGAAGGTTTTGTTACTTTTGTCAAAAGTAACGCAAAAGCACTTTTGACAGCTTCGCCATCAAAAATGCAGACCCGCAAGCGAGTTTTGCGCTCCTCTCCGGAGTGGCTGTACGGCTCTGCGAGCCGGATAAAGCTCCCCTGTGGGAGCTTATGAGCCGCAGATATGAGGCATATCTTTTACCATACACAGCTCTTAATGAAAACTGTTCACCACCTCATGCAGCACTACCTCCTCTGCTATCATTCTTGCCTGTGTTCGTAACCGATACATTTCCACAAAAGAATTTGCCTGTTTCGGCTTATGTTCGCTCATCCATTCCTTTTCAATATCCTCCATCAACTCATAGTCAACATCATTTACTTCTGCTGCCTTATCATGTAATTCGCCAAACCGCACCAGACTTTTGTATCGCTGTGGATACTCCGTCCTTATGTAATCAATCCACATGTGACCATATTTCCCAACATCTGTGTTTTTCTCCTCGCCACATAATGCAATCATCGGATAAAAGATGCTGTCCTTTTCTATGTATTTCACGCCTAATTTTTCAAATAATGTTTCTTCGCTCATAGCCACCACTTCCTTTCTAAAATATTTTTCTATTCTTCATTCGGTACGGTAAGTTCCTTCATACCTGCTAATGTTCTCGGTTGCTCCTTGAATCCTTCCAGTATTTCCAGCATGGAGCAGATGGGAGTTAGCAACTCCCCATCCATATCCGATGCCTTTTCAATTCTTTCAAGCTCACGCTCTATCTGTTGCAGATTCTTCCGAAATTGCACCAGCATCAACGGATTGCCCGTTGCAACCACCTTCTGATGAAGAACACTCTGGATAATATAATCCTGCTTGGTGCGAAATCCGCTGAGTTTCACCCGGTTATTTAGTTCTTCATTCTCATCCGGTGACATGCGAAATGCGATTGTCACATTACGCCATCTGTTTTTATCATCTCTATTCTTTTCTGACATTGACCAACGCCTCCCTTTCTGTTTCCAGTTGTGCTGCCATATCCGTCTGCACCGTTGGAAATAAATGTGCATAATGATAAGTGATATCTACCGCCTCATGTCCGACTCTTTCCCCTATTGTCAATGCTGAAAATCCTAAATTGATTAACAGGGAAATATGCGAATGTCGTAATCCATGGATTCGGATTCTTTTCACTCCTGCAAGCTTTGCTCCCCTATCCATTTCGTGATGCAGATAGCTTTTTGAAATGGTAAAAATTCTGTCATCCATCTTGATTCCGTATATGCTTTTTATAAAATCCTCCATCTCTATAGTAAGGAAATCCGGCATGACAATGGTTCTGTTACTCTTTGGTGTTTTCGGGTCTGTAATTACATCTTTACCTTCCAGCCTCTGATATGACTTGTTTATCCGAAGCGTTTTCTTTTCAAAATTGAAATCACCCGGTGTCAAGGCAAGCAGCTCACCTTCACGAATACCAGTCCAATAAAGTATTTCAAATGCATAATACGAAATAGGCTTATCTGCCACACACTCCAAAAATGCCTGAAATTCCTCCTGTATCCAGAACTCCATTTCCTTATTTTCTTCTTTACCCATGGTTCCTGTTTTTCGTGCCACATTATCTTTCAGACCATACATATTTACCGCATGATTTAATATGGCACTAAGCTGATTATGAATGGTTTTCAGATAGGTAGGGGAGAACAACTCCCCATTATCCTTTTTCAGCTTCATAATCTCATTTTGCCACTGGATGACATCCGAAGTACGAATATCATCCAGTTTCCTTTTTCCGAAATATGGCAGAATCTTGGTCTCAATAATGTGCTTTTGGGTCAGGAACGTATTGCGTTTTATTCTCGCCTCTAAATCCGTTAAATAAATATTCTCAAAGCTTTGAAAGCTCATACTGATACTCTGATTCTCTTTCAGCTTGAAGTTCCGCTCCCATTCAAGGGCTTCGCTTTTCTTCGCAAAGCCCCTCTTGGTTTTCTGTTTCCTTGCTCCAGTCAAATCCTTATAATAGGTTCTCACCTCCCACATTCCAGTCTTATTATTCTTGATAACCGCCATCTATCCCACCTCCTTATCCGTAGATAGCCCGTAGATTCGTTTCATAAAATACTGTGTACTTACACGCCCTTTTATTGTCACGAATCCACCAGCCTCAAGTTCTACATTCAGCCGTCGTATCAGCTTATATGCATAGGATAGTGATACGTCTAGCATTTCCATGACATCCTGCGCTGTTAAAAATCGTTTGTTCTCCATAAGCAAATGCCTCCTCTCTTTCGTTTTATTATTCAGTTCATTTCTGAACGGTTTTGATGTGTTTTATATTAACAGTTCACTTTTGTACTGTTGATACTTTTTAGCAAAAAACATTTCACTTTTGTACTGTTGATGATATAATGTACGCAAAGGCAAAAGTGAGCATGGAGTTTTGCCGATCAGTATGCGAATCATAAACAAGCGACAAAGCACCATGACAACGTGCCCGCGAACAAGGAAAACCGAAGATTTTGCAAGTTTTTGCCTTCGCAGAAAACATATTAAGTATTAATTGTATATGCATGTTTTGTACCTCGTATCTTCATGCATTCTACAACACTCATTCCACGAATAAGGAGCAGTTAAAATGGGCGAAAATTTCACCAGCCGGGTAGGCTATTTGATTCGAAATTTCAGAATTGCATCTGACATGACGCAAAAGGAATTAGCAGATAAATGTGGATTAAACGAATCCACCATCAGAAACTATGAACTTGGAAACAGATATCCCGATGAAGCAACTTTATTAAATATTGCAAACAATCTGGGGGTCAGCTTTTATGCATTATCTAACCCTGATGTGGCAAATATTTTCAGTGCACTTCATGTACTGTTTGACATTGAATGGGCATATGGATTACGACCTATTATGAAAGATGGTGAAGTATGTTTCAAATTTAAGGAGAGACTTCCAAGTGCTGGTCCTCATCCACAAGAAGACCTTGATAGCTTCCGAAAAATGGTTGAGTATTGGGCACGTTTACGAGACAAGCTAGAGGATGGAGAAATATCAGAAACGGAATATTATCTCAAAGAAGTGAAGTATCCAATGAACCCAACAGACCCAAATAAAGAATACACTAGTTCGTTGAATCTTGATGATGACGACCAACTACTGGTTCAGAATATGAATGAGGATGACGATGCAGAAGAAACTGCTGAATTGTTAAAAGACTTGTTTCCGGATTTCTCTTATGTGAAGAGGAAAAGGAAACCGAAAAAGGATTAAACATTATATTTCAAATGAAAGGAACGAAGATTATGTCTGTATTTCAACTTTTTTGGAACTTAATATTAGGAATATCTGGAGGTATAATATCTGGTATTATTGTTTCACGAATTTTTTTGATTCAAGAAGATTTCCAAAATCAAATAAACTCTTTTGATCTATTGTTACGAAAATTGGGATATACCAGTGGTATGCTTTTTGGAATACGTACTGTTCAAGAATTCTCATATGATTCTGACATTAAAATGCATAACGAAATGAAAAAAGAAGGTATATCAACTGAAGAAGAATATTATAAAGCACATATAGATGTAAATTGGATATCTAAAGATAGATTGGTCAGCGATCTTTTGAAAGAATGCAAAAAAATGAATACATCATTAAAAAATGAACTTATGGACTTACATATTAACGAATCTGGTTTACAAAAAATACTCGATAAACTCAACAAATATGTTTCATCACTTTCCTCAACCAAAGAAATGTCTTTTTCAAAACTAAACGAACTAGAGAAACAATGTAAAGAAATTCTTAATGATTATGATTTGTACAAAAATACCTCTAGAAAAACACTCCTAACTCTTATTCTAAAAGATAAAGTTATGATTGTTCTCTACATACTCGTGCTATTAATCATAATAGCCACTGTAACAGCTTATATGCTACACATTTAATACATTTCTAATATATGTATTGTTATCAACAGTAATCACAATAAATCAAATATGTTTTTCTTTACTCACCACACACTAAACTTTATTGTCATTTGATTGTCACACGACATAAAACGAGCCAAGAAACGCCATAAATTCGGCATTTCTTGGCTCATGTACATCATTCAAACTCAATCGTCCCAGGCGGTTTGCTTGTCAAATCGTAGAATACACGATTGACTCCTCTTACCTCGTTGATAATTCTGCTCATAACAGTCTGAAGCACCTCAAACGGTATCTGTGCAGACTCAGCGGTCATAAAGTCGATGGTGTTGACTGCGCGGAGTGCAACGGCATAATCATAAGTACGCTCATCGCCCATTACACCGACCGAACGCATGTTGGTGAGAGCGGCAAAATACTGGTTAGGCATCCAGGAAGGGACCGTGCCGTGTTCGCTTCTGTATGCCTCAACTGCCTTGTCAACCTCCTCGCGGTAGATTGCATCGGCGTCCTGAACGATGCGGACCTTCTCAGCGTTGACCTCACCGATAATTCGTATGCCAAGACCAGGACCAGGGAATGGCTGGCGGAATACAAGGTGCTCAGGAATACCAAGCTCAAGGCCGGCCTTGCGGACCTCATCCTTGAAAAGGTCGCGGAGAGGTTCAATAATCTCCTTGAAATCCACGAAATCAGGAAGACCTCCGACATTGTGGTGGGACTTGATTACCGCGGATTCACCGCCAAGACCCGACTCAACAACATCCGGGTAGATTGTTCCCTGTGCAAGGAAATCAACCGCACCGATTTTTTTTGCTTCCTCCTCGAATACACGGATAAATTCTTCGCCTATAATTTTACGCTTGCGCTCAGGCTCCGTAAAGCCCGCAAGCTTGCTGTAGTATCTCTCCTGTGCATTAACTCTTATAAAATTAAGGTCGAACTGTCCGTTCGTACCGAAAACAGCCTCAACCTCATCGCCCTCATTCTTACGGAGAAGGCCGTGGTCTACGAATACACAGGTAAGCTGCTTTCCGATTGCTCTTGAAAGAAGTCCGGCCGCAACGGAAGAATCAACACCGCCGGAAAGTGCAAGCAAAACCTTGCCATCGCCGACCTTGGCGCGGATTTCCCTGATTGTATTTTCAACGAAAGAGTCCATCTTCCAGTCACCGGCACAGCCGCAAACACCCTTGACGTAATTTTCAAGCATCCTGGTTCCCTCAAGAGTGTGAAGTACCTCAGGGTGGAACTGGATTGCGTAGAGATTCTTAGACTCATTCTGTGCAGCGGCAACAGGACAATCGGCAGTGTGTGCGACAATTCTGAAGCCCGGAGCAACCTTTGAAATATAGTCAAAGTGGCTCATCCAGCAGGATGTTGCATTAGTATCACTCTTGTGGTCATCACATGTAATTCCGGCTGCATTTTCTGCCGGACTGCCAACACCCTTGAATAATGGTGAAGTTGTATCAACATAAACTTCTGTTTTGCCGTACTCGCGCACAGGTGCTTTTTCAACCTTACCGCCAAGAACGTGCATCATAAGCTGCGCACCGTAGCACAGACCAAGCACCGGAACACCGAGATTAAAAAGCTCCTCAGTGCAGGTCGGAGCACCCGGCTCATAGCAGCTGTTAGGACCACCGGTAAGAATAATGCCCTTCGGATTCATGGCCTTAATCTTCGCGATATCCGTCTTGTATGAGTATATCTCACAGTATACATTACATTCTCTGACACGCCTTGCAACCAACTGGTTGTACTGACCGCCAAAGTCAATAACGACTACCATTTCTCTGCTCATGGTATATCCTCCTGTATTTTATAATAACTCTTCCAATGTCGAGTTAAAGCTTTATAACTTAACATTATTCTTATCATACAATAAATGAGGGGGATTAGCAAGGCTTTTATAGCTGCTTTGATGTGCAGGATTGACCAGGAAATGGAATGAGTATGTGGTAAAAGAGGATATTGCGGTTTTGGCAGGTGATTTGAAAGTCAAAGATATTCAATGCTTAAATTTTTATGTAATATGAACGAAGTTTCCTATTATATAAAAAAGCACATTCCCGCAGACAGTGCACATAATTTGATGCAACCGGCTGCCATTTTACAGGCCCTTTAGCTTTGCGTCACAGGCTTTTGCCTGCCCTCTTTCTCACATACCATGAAATTAGCAATTTTCTTGTTGCTCCTTTATTTGTGTAGCTTTTCTGATACTCCTGACACCTGTTCCAGATTTTTCTGTATTGTACCAATCAATTCCTCAATAACTATTGGTTTGGTTAAGAATCCATCCATACCGCATTCCAGTGCTTTCTTTCTGTCATCATCAAATGCATTTGCAGTCATGGCAAGAATGGTGATTCCCGCCAGTGCCGGATCATTCAGTGCGCGGATCTGTCTGGTAGCCTCATATCCATTCATTACCGGCATCTGCACATCCATCAGCACCAGATCATAATTACCCGGCTGCGAATTCTTAATTTTCTCCACTGCCTGTGCTCCATTTCCGGCAGTATCAACCAGGAATCCATATTCATTAAGAATCTCGACTGTAATTTCACTGTTCAGTTCATTATCTTCCACAAGCAATATACATCTGCCTCTGAAATCCGAACCTGCAGCCGGAAGGATTGCATCCTCTGCCTCTGCCTGCATCTGTCCGATAGCAGTCATCAAGGTATCCCTGATATCTGACATGAACATTGGTTTTGCACAAAAAGCAGTTACCCCTGCCGCTCTGGCTTCCACTTCGATATCTGACCAGTCATAAGCAGTCAGTATAATGATCGGTGTATCATCACCAAGGCTGCGAATCTGACGGGTGACTTCAATGCCATTCATATCCGGCAGACGCCAGTCGATGATATAAGCGTGGAATGCATCTCCCAGTTCCGTAGACTGTCGTGCACGGAGAATCGCTTCCTTGCCGGAAAGTGTCCATTCTGAACGCATTCCAATCCTCACAAGCATTTTTGTCAAACTGTCACAGGTATTGAAATCATCATCTACAACCAGTGCCTTAAGACCTTCCAGTTCTGCGAGCTTCTCTGTATGGTGCTGCTCAGACTGAAGCCGAAATGGCAGACGGACAATGAATTCAGTACCTTTGCCCTGCTCTGTCTGAACCTCAATCGTTCCGCCCATCATATCCACAATATTTTTGGTAATGGCCATGCCAAGCCCTGTACCCTGAGTCCTGCTGACTGTGGAAGTGCGCTCTCTCTCAAAAGGAGAAAAAATCTTCTCTACAAATTCCGGACTCATTCCGATTCCGTTATCCTTTACCCGGATCTCGTACAGTTCAATGCCCTTTACCGTCCCCGGGAACTGCTTCAGCCGGACAGAAACCGTTCCTCCTGCGGGAGTAAACTTAACTGCATTTGACAAAAGATTCAGCAACACCTGATTCAGTCTTGTCTTATCACAATAAACATCCTCATTTGCCACCTCCATTGCATCCATATAAAGCTCCAGCTGCTTTGCATGGATCTGCCCACTGATGATGGTCTTCAGATCATGAAGTACATCCGACAGACTGACCTCCGTTTCTTCCAGATGGATTTTTCCACTCTCGATACGGCTCATATCCAATATATCATTAATCAGTGAGAGCAGATGGCTGCTGGAGGAAAGGATCTTGCCCAGATAATCCCGGACTCTTTTCTGATCATCAATATAGCTTACCGCCAGTGTGGTAAACCCGATAATCGCATTCATTGGTGTCCGGATATCGTGAGACATATTGGAAAGGAAAGTACTCTTTGCCCTGTTTGCTGTCTCTGCAGAGCGTACTGCCTCAGAAAGCGCCTGATTCATTTTCCAATCAGCAGTACGGTCCGACATAACCAGGATATATTTCTTCTTTCCGTTTAATTCACTTCCCATTGCAATATTATGAAACCAGCGTTTTTCCCCTGTTTTCAGATGAACATATTCAAAATCCCATTCTCTCTGTTCATGAACCCGGATTTCCTCCAGATAATTTTTCCCCGGGTCCCCCTGTTCCGCTATATGCAGTTTTCCCAGAATACTAATATCTTTACGAATCTGTTCTACCGTAATGCCCAGCAGTTTTTCCACATTCGGACTGACGTAATCTGCCTGGTATGTTTTTGCATCCAGCATCAGGAAAACATCATCCACATTCATTGAAAGCTTTTGAAACAGCTCATCCCGGTACAGAATCTCCGTATCTTTTTTTCTGAGGTTTGTCCTGTTTTTTTGAATAACAAGGCTTATAAGGAATGCGGCAATACAGAAGACAACCGCGCTGACAAGAAGTATCGTACTGCGCTGCAGACTGTTCATACTGGCATTGACGATATCCGCCTGTACAAGTCCTAAGAACATCCAGTCCTGTATATCCGATTTTTCATAGACCAGATAGTAGCTCATTCCATCAAGATTTAAAAGCATCGCATCTGTACGTCCTGCCTTAAACTTCTCCGAAAGCTCATTGATCTCTTTTTCAGACATATCAGAATGTTCTCTCAGAACCCCGAAGAAATTATACACCTTCCCCCATGACGCAGAAGAGTGATTCACCACAACACGGCCATCCGGACGAACAACAAAGCTCTGGGCATTTTCATTGAAGGCAGAGATATCCAGTACCTTTACGATATCAGAGTTTTCATAGGCAATGGCAATCGCATCATATTCAAAGCCCTGATAAATTCCATGAGCCTTAGGAGTGGCAAAAACAAGCAGCTGGGGTTTTCCGGGAACTGCTGCATTCGCAATAACATCATTTCCCTGCCGTATCTCCTCTTCAATATTTTCCTGTAATCCAAGATACCCTGTTTTGCCTGTTACGGCCTTATAGTTCCCGTCAGCTGACAGAAAAAAGAACTCTACAAAGCCTGCATTTTCCTGCGCCTTCTTTATACAATCACGAATTTCATCTTCATCGGAGATATTCTGCAGATTCTCACCCCACATATGAAGATAAGTAAGATTCTTATCTGTCAGTTCCCTCAGCATGTTATCAGACTGATGAAAAACCTCCGCCAGATGAGAGACGCTCTCCTCATAAACAGTTTTCGATATAAATCCCAAATATTGGAAAACCAGCAATGCAATGCACGCAAAAACAGCTATAAAAGCCGCTATCATAAATCGTTTTCTCATAACAGGTCTCTTTCTGTCTTTATTATGATTTTTATTATCCATTCTTCTACCCCTGCGTACTGCAGGTATTGCCTGCAGTACTGCCACCAATAAGAAGTTTGAACATTTTATTGTAAGCCGGACATTCGCAATCCGCTTTCGCTGCTTGCTCATGAACGCAGTTCTCATCCCCCTTACCCACCGCTTAGTGCTCTACACACTTGAAGCGGGGGATTGCTTATTCTGCGTTCAAACCTCTTACCTCAGAGTTATGTAATCTTCAGGCTCTGCAAGAACGGCATCACCACCTGAAACATATCCTGTCCAGGTATCCTTCACAGTGGTATCTTCTCCCTCAAACACAACGTCCGCATCTGCCGGATAAGCTTTCATGTGTTTTGGTATTGCAAGGCAGGTTACCGTGAAAACATCATTGTCCTGAACTTTTTTTCCAGCTTTTGTAACTTTGCTCAATGTATAACCATCATCTGTTTCCTTGACTTCTACAGAAATACCGCTGAGCACTGGCAGCGAGCCACGGTTAAAGGGAATAAAACCTCCCTCATAGCCTTCTATAAAGTTTCTGACTGTCTCTTTCAGTTCCGCTCCGCTCATCGTGCTGCTGTACGCTGAAAGACTATTTGGCATGATCATGCTGCGCGCCATTTTTCTTGTATAGCCAGCTTTCAGCACGTTTCCCGTAAAGCTGTTTCCGGTTGCAATCAGCACATCCGTCCCATAAATGCCGCGCAGGGTATTGGCCATAACCGAATATGCCTCATTCCCGCCGTTGCTGTGAAAATGGTTGGAATAAGACTTCGGTGAATCCAATATTACCTTCTCAGAAATGGATTTCTCCTCAAGAAGCTGAGCATTAAATGACTGATAAGCCTGCTCCGCATCATATTCTCCTGAAATCATTTTAGAGACCACATCCTTGGAAACAGCGAAAAAATCATTTGACGCAATGCGGATATACATATGGTTTTCTTCAATCACAGTTTTAACATCCTTCAGATATTCCGTAAGCTTAAGCTCTACATTCTGACTGTAGCTTAACAGATCCTGTCCATCACTGATAATCCGGTTCTGTGCATACTCTGAAAGCATTGTGTCCAGCACCTTCATTGCTTTCTTCCGGCGTGTCTCATCCTGCGTCAGGTCGTGATTTAAAGCCACCTGAAAATACGGCGTAGTCATAAGCCACTTTTCACCGTTCTCCTGAAAGAATGGAAGAAATGTTGTGTTAATCCCCTGATCCTGAAACATTTTCACACCGAATGAGCTTCCAAAGTACATGGCAAGCTTTCCGCTTTGATACATCTCAACTATATCATCATAATTCATGTCCAGATCATCCGGGCTCAGACCGGTATCCCGGATAAACTGCTCCATGCGTTCAAAGGCCTCCGGCCAGACGGCATCGTCCAGACCTTCTCTCTTTGTACTTTCCGGGTTACTGTAGGCAGTACGCCACCTGCGTCCATCTGCTGAAGACAGCTCTGATGCAGACAGACCCTGCAGTGTTTCCATACAGGTATAATCATAATAATAGTCTGCAGTAAACCCACGGATTCCTACCTTGTCAAATGCCTGACAGGCGGAAACAAAGCTATCATAATCTGTCGGAAGAGGGATATCATACTTCTCAAAAAGATCTTTATTAACCACAAAACCGTGTGCATCCGCACACACCGGAAGCCAGTTCACGCTTCCATCCTCATTCATAAAATTGCTGAGGTAGCTATCATAAACAGCACCTGCCTCATTGGTTGTGGAAAGATCCATCAGGCTGTCTTTGAGGGAATTCGCATCATGCAGTGAAAAGCGGCAGCAGGTTATAATATCCGGCAATCCACCGTTTTCATCAAGAAACCTGTAGAAATCCAGATCATTATTCCCTACTACAAATTCAACATTGATATCCGGAAGCTGTTCCTGGATGTATGGTGCATATTTTTCATACAGGCTTGTGCTCCATAAATACACCGTAATCGTTTCTGCATCTTCTTTTTCCTCACTTTTGCCGCTGCAGCCTGACAAAAGCGATATAGCTGTGACCATCACCAGAAGCACCGGCAGAACTCTGTTCCATTTTTTCTTCATTACGAATCCTCCTCTGAGTCTCCTTTACATTTTCTATATTTCCTCCGGAATACGGCTCTTACTAATGTCATAAAAAACACCATCTCGCAGACAGTGAACCTCATTTCTGCTTACAGCTTTTTTATAATATAATACGTTATACACTCATACATTAAATTTGCATGTTTTGACCCCAACATCATGTAATTGCGCAGGCTAAAACACCTGTTCTGCCATCGCAATCATATTCCTACCTGCATTCTCCGGCTGCATCACCTCGTCAGGCGTGGTTACTGTGCGGAGTATCGGGAAAAAGCCTTTCGACCGGCTAATATCTGCTAAGTGCTTTTTCCATTATTTTCAAGTATATCAATAAGCTGTAATATCGTCCCATTGAGGCTGTCATCAAGTCTCTCGACACATTCCACAACCAATATGTTCGCCTGTCTGATATCATCCTCGATATCATGGATATTGTCGCGATGCGCTATGCTCACATGCTGGAAATCACGCTCAAGATACGGCATCATGTAGAGTCTGAAGGAGTCACCCACCATCACAAAATTGCTGTTGTTCTGTGCCGTGGAACTGGTTCTGTAGACAGCACTCTTTTCCGTATGAATGTGGTCTATAACCCCATCCGTATTAAAAAGTTCAATTTCCGGCTTATAATCGGGTATATGGTCATAATCCCTCTCATAGTCCTTCCAACTCAGCCCGGCCGTTATGACGAGTCCCCATATACAGCTTCCCTCGGAATAATTCACACTGTCAGGCGACACATAATCAAGCCCCATGTCCTTATAAAGTGCCTGTGTTGCGATGAAGCTGCCATAATGATTCCAGTGTGTATCATACTTATAGTAGGTGCTCATGGTACTCTTTGCGGCACGTAGTTCGTCTATCGGATATATTATTTTCACAGAAGAATTCCGTTTTACATAATCGATAAATTCTGGCACTCTCTTATAGTTGTTCTCAATAGTGTATGTCGGCATATATTCAGAGTACACCTGTTCCTTGTTCGGTGCTATCATAAATTGGAGCTGCACTCCGCGGCTGTCACATATATTCTGTAATTTCTGCATAAGGCTCAGCTTGTCCTTCATCTGCTGTTCACTCATCAGATTACTTCCGCAATAATACGCTATGCTATTGTCATAATTGCAGAACATCCAGTCATCACGCCCAAATATAGTTCCGTTCATCTCTCGCGCCGGGAAATACGGAAGCTTATCTGAACTATCAGCACTACCATTATTTTCAGAGGTGCCGCCGGATTCATTCACACCGCCGGCATTACCTGACATCTCTCCAGATTCATTTTTCCCATTACCCGGCTTCTGTCCGCTGTTAGTATCATCCAGCGTTTCTCCGTCCGCATTGCCATTCCCGGAATCTCCAAATACACCAGACGAATATTCACTGTCTATGCCTCCGGAAATACTGCCATTTCCGTCTGATGTACTGTTTTCTCCATTTCCTACACCAGAATTTCCGCCGTTTTTATCATCCGCATTATTTTCTCCGATATTATCTTTTATGGTACTATTTTCTCCGGCATTATCTCCTTGTGCATACCGCGTGCTATTTTCCGTATCGGTCTGACCTTCAGTTGAACTTTCGGTTCCGCTTACATCCGGCTTTGTGGCGGTATGCGTCATATCAGCAAGCGCAACAAGAACGGGCTGTACATTCATGGTGTACGCCCGTTCAAGCATGGAATTGATTCGTCTGTTGATTGTTATAAGTGCACTGCGGTATGGTGCATGATCATTGTAGTAAGCTTCCAGCTCAGATGTTATGCTGCCAATGTCCGCACCATCAGGAAAAGCTGCAAGCTCCCTGTTCTCCCCAAGGTCATAGTCAAGCCTTTCCATTACCCGGGAATTATCGCCGCATACCAGCTTCAAAACAGTCCACGATACCTGCGGCAGAATGAGCACACAGAGAAACAAGGCAATGGAAATGCGCCTTATAATCTTTCTGCCCTTATTTCCTGAACCTCTTCCCTTCTCCATGTGACTCTCCTTATATACTTAATTATTTATCAGGCTTCGGACGTCAAAACATGCTATATATACCTAGCCAAAAGCAGCACGGATGCTGCTTTAGAAGCAATGCATACAAGGATGTATGCCGGCTTCGGTGGCGGACGCAGGAAACCTTTATCAGAGTTCTAAGAACATCCTGCTTCGGACAATGTAGCTGATATACATAAATATAATACGTTATCCACTCATAGATTAAATTGGCATGTTTTTCCACCCGAATCTTATTATGAATTTGCAAATATCACTGGTGATAAGTCTCAAGGAAATCTCCAAGTTTTCCGAATGCCTCCTCAAGCACTTCCACTCTAGGAAGATATACAATACGGAAATGGTCAGGCTCTTTCCAGTTGAAGCCTCCGCCATGGACTATGAGCACTCTCTTCTCCTTGAGGAAATCATACGCAAACTGCTCATCATTCTTGATATTGAACTTTTTAATATCAATCTTCGGAAATGAGTAGAATGCAGCCTTAGGCTTGACAACACTAAGTCCCGGAATGTCATTTACCGCCTTGTACATATACTCTCTCTGCTCATAGATACGTCCGCCCGGAACAATGTAGTTCTTAACACTCTGATATCCGCCAAGTGCTGTCTGGACAATCGACTGTGCCGGAACATTAGAGCAAAGACGCATGTTTGAAAGCATATTTATACCCTCAATGTAATCCTTTGCGGCATCCTTGTTACCGCTGAGTATCATCCATCCTACTCTGAATCCTGCTATCATATGTGATTTTGAGAGTCCGCTGAAGGTTACACAGAATACATCAGGTGCAAGCGAGGCTATTGAGATATGCTCTCCATCATCCATGACAAGTCTGTCATATATCTCATCGGAAAAAATAATGAGCTGGTTCTCTCTTGCAATCTGAACTATCTGCTCCAGAATCTCCTTCGGGTAGAGTGCACCTGTAGGGTTGTTCGGGTTTATTATAACGATTGCCTTTGTCTTTGAATTAACCTTCTTCCTGATATCGTCTATATCCGGGTTCCACTCCGACTGTTCATCGCACAGATAGTGAACAACCTTGCCGCCTGCAAGTGTTGCGGTTGCCGTCCAGAGCGGATAATCCGGTGAAGGTATTAAAATCTCATCGCCGTCATCTAGGAGTGCCTGCATGCTTAGGTTTATAAGCTCGCTGACTCCATTTCCTGTATAAATATCACCAATCTCAACATTCTGAATATTTTTAAGCTGTGCATACTGCATGATTGCCTTTCGCGCTGAAAAAAGTCCCTTTGAATCCGAATATCCTTCACAGTCCGTGAGCTGCTGTCTCATATCATAGACAACCTCCTCCGGTGCCCTGAAGCCAAATGGAGCAGGATTTCCTATGTTGAGCTTCAGAATATGCATTCCGGCATCAGCCATACGGTTAGCTTCCTCAACTACAGGTCCTCTCACATCATATAATACGTTATCAAGCTTAGTTGATTTTGAAAATTGTCTCATAACTCTATCTCCCATTTTTTCTGAATATACTATATTTGAACTTCCTGCATCACTCACTGTCCTTGAACTATCCGCCACATCCGTCCGCTCCTTTTTATGCTCCGAAGAAGCTGTATATGATGAGCCACTCCTATTTTCAGGAGCCGCAGCCTCTGTTTCTTCTCCGGCAAGCCAGCTTTCATCAACCTCAAGTGTCTTTGCGAGAACTCCCAGTATATCCTTGCGCGGCTCGCTTTTTCCGCTTAGATACTGGCTCATGTGGCTCTTACCGATTCTGACATTATATTCACGGCCAATAGGCTCCGCAAGACGAATCACATCCACCTGCTTAAGCCCCTTGGCCTCCATCGCTTCTTTAAGTCTCTGTGCAATTCCTGCCATATTTCTCCTCATTTCCTGTATGCTTCTGCAATTTTGCTATGCCTGCTGTGTAAAGCTAAAAGCTGTTCATGTTCAACGTGCAATATAAAGTTGATGTCAAAACATGCTAATTTAATGTACGAGTGTATAGCTCATGTTTTGACCCCAACATCACTTTAATTACTATATCATTTCATTTTGAACTTTTCAAGAGTTGTTTGAACTTTTAAACAATAAAAGTTCAAAAATCAATACAAGCATTATGTGCATATATCATACAGCAAATATTGAACTTCTATATTTGACACAGCTTCACGCTATTCCCATTTAAGCAATCTTTTCTATAATATGTATTATCAGTTCAAAATCTCCCTCAACAGATATGTCCTGTTAAATGGAAATGAGAAATAATATCCGTCAACAAAATCCTCCGTAAGCGCAATCATCTGCTTTGCAAGTTCAATTCCAACAGCTTCGCCCTCCTTTTTGCTGCCCTTTTCAGGATATCTCTCTACCAGTTCATCAGGGACATTCACACCTGCAATCTCATTTTTCATAAAGAGCGCGTTTTTCCTGCTTATGAGAGGCATGATACCGCACAGTATCCTTGCTCCTGTCTCTTCCTTAATATATCTTAAGCGGTTAACGTCCTCCTCAGAGAACACAGGCTGCGTCAGAAAGAACTCTGCGCCTGCTGCCAGCTTCTTTTTGACGCGTCCAAGTTCAACCTCTATATTCTTTCTGCCCTGATTTATGGCACCGCCATAGCAGAGCGGGCTGTCGCAGAATACCTCCTCATTCATCTCTTTGGCTATCTTCATAAGCCCTACAGAGTCGAAATTGAACACGGACTTGACCGTCTCCCTCACCATTGATGGAAGCGGGTCGCCTGTGATTATCAGCATATTGTATATATCGTTGATTCTTGAACCCATGAAAAGTGAGCGCATGGCCACCGCATTCTTATCGCGGCAGCATATATGCGGCATGACGGCTATGCCTGTCTCACGGTGCACCTTATCCGCCATCAGCACCGAATCGATTCTGGTACGCCCCGATGGTGAATCCGGGAATGTGAGTACATCCACCCCTGCTCCGATAAGTGAATGTGCGGATTCCAGCAGCTTCTCATCGTTCGCATCAAACGGAGGCGCCAGCTCAACAGCTATAAGCTTCTTTTTCTTAAGCTCCCCATTCTCATCGTACAAAAATCCCCTTTTCTTCACCTGCTCCGCTTCCGGTTCAGCAGCATCCGCCATCATTTTTTCACACCTTGGCAGTCCGTTAAGCTTTTCACATACCTTTGCTATCGTCTCAGGTCTTGTTCCACAGCAGCCTCCGACTATGTCTGCCCCCTTTTTTGCGATATCAAGCATTTTCCCGGCGAAATAAGCCGGTGCTCCTCCAAAATGCATCTGATTTCTCGTAAAATTCGGATATCCGGCATTTGGAAGCGCGATGAAGAATTTACCGCCAAAGCTGTCCAGACCATCCATGAGCTGTGCCATATGTCCCGAACCCACACCGCAGTTAAGCCCTACCGCGTCCACAGGAAGCTTCGCGGCATCCGCTATGAGCCTTTTAGCACTGAGCCCTGCGGCGCTATAGCCATATTGATTCACGCTGAAACATACACTTATAAAAATATCCTCCGCATTCTCCCTTATATACCTGATTGCCGGAAGAATCTCCTCATAGTCGGCAAAGGTCTCAAAGTGAACAGCATCAACTCCTGCCTCAAGCATATACGAGGCAAGGCGCGTATATTCGCTCTCATTTTCACTCTTTGAAAAGCCGGACATTTCGGGTATAGGTCCTATATCCCCGGCAAGATAAATATTTTCCTCTATGCCGCTCTGCCCTATTGCCTTGCGCGCAATACCGACTGCCGCATTCACATTTTCCCTGACCTTCTGCTCGTCATTTGATAAAAGACTGCTGTTGGAGGCATAGGTGTTGGTTCTTATATATCGCGCCCCCGCCTTTATATACTCCGTATGTATTTCCAGAACACGTTCCGGATGCATGGTATTTGCCGCCTCCGGCAGCTCATCATTGCCGTACTTTTCCGCATAATAGGTTCCGAATGCGCCGTCCGCTGCAAGTCTGTTATTTGTAAGGTATCCGCGTAGGTTCATCTTTTTCTCCTGTCGTAACGCAGTCTGCGTTATTTCTATTTTTAATTTTAACACATTATATCCCCACGCACCATTTTCTGTCAATTTACAATACAATCACTGTTTTCCCTAGCCCATGCAATCACCTACTATGATGATGTTGGGTGCAAAACATGCACTATAAACTCTCAACAGGGATTGCAATGTGTATCTGGTGAGTGTTGACCCATTCGACACCTACGAGGTCACTCTGCCCGACATGATAAAGCACGATGAGCTGCCTGGGCTTACCGAAGCCGGCAGCTTCACCGATGAGGAAGCCGCTCAGAAGGAGGAGCTAAGCATTACTCTCTACCTGGACAATGACGCTTTTCCTCAGACGACCATCAAGCTCTACAGGTATGATGGCAGCACATGTCTTGCCACCGTCGACGGCAAATCCGTTGCACTGGTTCCAAGAAGCCGGACGGTCAACCTTATTGAGGCTGTGAATGCGATTGTGCTTGGAAAATAAAAAAATGCCCCGAAGCCGGCACTTCGGGGCATTTTTTATTTTCAGGCATATATGTCTGTGACAATATTATATTGCAATTTAATCTTACTGTCTATAACCGGAAATCCCCTCTCTAAGCCTCCTAAGTCCATCCTCAAGTCTCACCCTTGGACATGCGATATTGAGCCTTAAGAACTTCTCTCCGGTGCGTCCATACTGCACGCCGTCTGAGAGGTAAAGTCCTGTGCGCTCTCTTATGCTGTCGGCGAGTTCCTCTGAGTTATCGCACACCGCCGAGCAGTCGAGCCACAGAAGATAGGTTGCCTCTGAGTGGATGAGCTTTACCTGCGGAAGCTCCTTTTCTATAAACCCGGTCACTATCTGCTTGTTCTCGTAGATATATTCCCTGAGTGCGTCAAGCCATTCTCCGCCGTTTCTAAAGGCTGCAACCGCCGCCCATATTGCAAACGCATTAGGCTCCGCAACCTCGTCGGTGTTAAGTCCGCGGTTCACCTTGTGGCGCAGAAACGGGTCCTGAACAATAGCCGCTGCCGTCTGTAAGCCCGCCATGTTGAATGCCTTGGTCGGTGCCACACAGGTAATGCTTATTTCACGGCAGGTGTCGGAGGCGGAGGCAAACGGAATGTACTCCTTGTCCGGGTCTGTTATATCACAATGTATCTCATCAGACACTACTATGACATGGTGCTTCCTTGCAAGCTCACCGACATGCGCAAGTGTCTCTCTGTCCCATATCTTTCCGACCGGGTTGTGAGGATTGCAGAAAATCATCATCGTGGTCTGAGGCTGCGCCATGGCTTCCTCAAGCTTATCAAAATCAATCGAATATTCACCATTCTCATAGCTTAACGGGCACTGCAATACATTTCGCCCATTATTCACTATGGAATTGAAGAAAATATTGTACACCGGTGTCTGAATCAGCACATTTTCACCCGGTGTTGTGAGCTTTCTGACAACGCTTGAGAGAATCGGAACAACACCTGTTGAGAATATCAGCCAGTCCTTCTCAATATGGAAGTGATGTCTATTCTCCCACCACTCACAGTATGCCTCATTCCACTCATCCGGTATTATGGAATAGCCGAACACTCCATGCTCAACTCTCTTTTGGAGAGCCTCAATGATTGCCGGAGCAGTCTTAAAATCCATGTCCGCAACCCACATCGGAAGCTCATTGTCCCTGACATCCCACTTAAGCGAATGTGTGCCACGCCTGTCGACAGGTGTATCAAACAGCTCTCTGTATTCTTCTTTCATGCCTGCTCAACCTCTTTTCTATATAACATTATAGTTTTATCTGAATAAATTATATACTTTTTAAATCATTTTATAAATGATGTTGGGGTTAAAACATTCTCTATAAACCTAGCGTGTATAACGTATTATATTTATGCATATCACGACCTTTGGAATAAGCTTAGATTGTTCCAAGAACATCCTGCTTCGGACAATGGAGCTGATATGCATAAATATAATACGTTATACACTCATACATTATATTGGCATGTTTTGACCCCAACATCATATAAATCACATTATCAGGTAATTGCGAAGCTTCCTACCACGCAATCTCATCCGTCTTATTCCTGATATCGCCGCAGACAAGCTTGGTCTTTCCCTCATCAATATAATCCTTCTGTATAATGAGAGTATCAATGTAATCCGCCTTGATTGTTCCCGATGATGGATTCAGAACGCTTGTTATACCGCTTGTTATCTCAGCGTCCACGCTTGAATATTCGAATGCAAGTGTTGTGTTAATGAGCTTGCAGTTCTTCATCACAAGATTGTCGATATAGCACATGCCCTGAAGGCTCTCGATTGTGCAGTTGATAAGCGTGAGGTTCTTCGCATTCCAGCCAAGATACTCTCCTGAAATGAAAGAATCATATACTGTCACATTATCCGTATTCCAGAAAGCATCCTTGGAGAGGAGCTTAGAGTTGCGAAGCTCCATGTTCTTTGTTCCGTCGAATGAATAATTTCCGACAAGCGTGAAATTGTCTGCCTTGATATTGTTGGTGTTGAAGGCAAAATAATCTCCCTTCGCAAACACATTCTCCATCGTCACATTGTTGCAGTTCCACAATGTCTCGGCTGCATTCGGGAAGGACACATTCTTAAGTGTTACTCCATCTGCCTTTCTTATATTCTTAGGAGCCTCAATGACCGTGTCCTCAATGCTCACATTGTCTGTGTACCATATTCCGGCTCTCGCCATGTCAAAAAGTGTACAATTTTTGAGGCTGACATCCTTACAGTACCATAAAGGATACTTATATCTGAAAAGTGTGGTATCTATATCAAGCTTCCTGCACTCCTTGAGCGGTGACTCGCCCACATCGAACACTGAATCACTAATCCTGGCATCGATTGTGTGAAAAAGTGCTCTCTCCTCTGTAAATGTCTGCTGTGTAAATTCCTGCATTTTTATTCCTCCCTAATGCACATTTGTAATAATCATCTGTAGATAGCTGCAAATTTATGCAAAGGCTATCCATCGTTTTCTATATAGCTGATTGTTTAACCTTGTTTATCTGCAATCCGTGTCGCGCAATCACCCAATATATATGTTATCCTAAAAAACCTCTGTTCTAATGCCTCACGGCACAGTTTTTTATTATAATTCATAAACCTGACTTTAGGTCAAGCATTATTTTCAACAAATCCACCTTCAGAGCACATCATTTTACACTGACAGCCTCCCAGATTCTCGCTATAGTCTCCTCTATCCTCTCAGCATACACACCGCAGTAATTGATTACAAGCGTATGTGTGTCCTCATGCGGCTCAGGCATATACGCAGATGTGCATGCCACGTTTATATCCTTTTTTTTGATTCTTTCGACAAGCTCCGTGTCCGACAGCGGCGTGTCAAGCTCAAGAAGAAAATACGTGCCTGAGCTGATTTCATGTATCCTTGATATCCCTATAAGCGGTGATTTTCTTACAGCATCCATAAGCATACTTCTCTGGGACTTAAAATAATTTCTCATATGATTTATATGCCGCTCAAAGTACCCCTCTGAAATAAATTTTGCCAGCGCATACTGCTCCATGCTGGGAACTGTCCCCGAATAGAAGCTAAGCCCGTTTCCGTACCGCATTGCAAGCTCATAGGGCAGTACCATATAGCTTATGCGAAGCGATGGTATAAGTGTCTTTGAAAATGTGTTAAAATAGATTACCCTTCCATTTCCATCCATGCTGTAGAGCGTCGGTGCCTGCCTTCCCTGATACCAGAACTCACTGTCATAGTCATCCTCGATTATATAATGGTCCTGACCCTCAGCCCACTCAAGAAGCTCTGTTCTCCTTCTTACCGGCATGACCGTTCCGATTGGGAAATGCTGTGCCGGCGTTACATGAACCACATTGCACTCGCTGTCATGCAGGTCTTTCATATCGACACCGTATTCATCCCTTGAGACGGATTTCCATCTGGCATGGTACATGTCATATAGTCCCGTTATCTTCCGGCTTCCGACATTCTCAACCGCCCACACAGCCTCAGGCAGGAGGCTGAAAAGCCTGCCGTACATGCTCTCAGTCCCGGAGCATATTATTATCTGTGCCGGGAGCACCTGCATTCCACGAAATTCATGCAGAAAACCGGCAAGTGCCAGTCTAAGCTCATACACTCCATTATACGGAACCGTCTTTAATAGCTGCTCCGGTCTTTCGGACAGGGTATCACGTAGCAGCTTCGCCCATGTTGAGAACGGAAATCTGTTTCTTCTTATTCTGTTGGACTTCAAATCCGCAAAATAGGCATACTCAAATTCCTCCTCCGGCTTCGGCTTTATAAGGCAGCTAGCCGACGGCGCGGAACCTATATCATTGACAAAATACCCCTTCTTCTCAAAGCTCGTGATATAACCCTCTAAAAGAAGCTGTGCGTAGGCATTCTCGACCGTGATGACACTGACATCAAGGTGCTTTGCAAGGCTCCTCTTAGACGGAAGCTTCTCACCTACAGGTATTCTTCCCGAAAGTATATCATTTTTAATGCACCTATACAGATAATCATATAAGGACAGCTCCTGCCTGTCCTCCATATTGTATGTGAGCATTCATTCTCCTCCGTTATGTGTATTACCCTATCATGCTTCGCAGTCCACAAGTATATGATAAATAATAGAATATAGTTTGACCCTGACACTATTTTATTGTAAAATAAATGGAATAAAATACATGTGAGGTGCAGTATGTCTGTTTCAGATACATCCAAAATTAAAGTTATAGGCGTTGCCGGCGGCAGTGCGTCCGGTAAAACCACAATTGTCAACATAATCCGTGAGCACTTCGGTGACAACCTTGCTGTTCTAAGCCATGACAGCTATTATAAGGCCCACAACGAACTCAACTATGAGGAACGCTCCAGGCTCAACTATGACCACCCTGACTCCTTTGAGACCGATATGATGGTAAAGCATGTGCGCATGCTAAAAAAAGGCATACCTGTGGAGGTTCCTATTTACGATTACTCCATCCACAACAGAAGCCAGGCTACAACTCTCGTTGAACCTAAGAAGGTTGTCATTGTTGAGGGCATACTTATTCTTGAGAATAAGGAGCTTCGCGATGAGATGGATTTAAAAATATTCGTGGACACCGATGCCGACGAGCGTCTCATGCGCCGTATCAAGCGTGATACTGTAGAGCGCGCGCGTACAGTTGAGTCGATACTTTCACAGTACCAGGACACTGTAAAGCCAATGCATGAGGCTTACATAGAGCCGTCCAAGAAATACGCAGATATCATAATTCCGCGCGGTGGACAGAACACCTCCGCCATTGAGCTTTTACTCAGCCACATTGACTCACTCTTAAAAATTGACTGATTTATAAGAACAATTTTTGCCGGGCTGATGAAAACGCAAGGAACTATTAATACAATGCATTTATCACTGCAATGCTGTTATTACCGCAATACATTTATTATCACAATATAATTACTATCGCAATGCATTTATTACCACAATATAATTACTATCGCAATGCACTTATTACCATAACGCAGTCATTACCTCAATGCAGCTTTAAATATTTATCCGGCAAATATTTAAAGCTGCATTTTTTACATTAAAATTACTTTTCCAAAATTGCTTTTCAGCCGGCATGCCCTGCTTCTTTTAGCTCATTTTTCTCTAAGCGATGACTATTCCGGATATACAAGTCTTTCAGGACAGATGTTGTCAAGCACCTCTGCCTTGAACTTGCGCGCATAGGTCTTTGCCTCCATGACATTATTGTCAAGATAATTACCACAGTCCCTAGGTGAATATCCCGGTATATCACATTCCTTGTCCGATGAATTGATAATGAAATCAATCATCTCCCCTATAACTCCGACAATATCCTTCGACTCAAGGTCGCCGGCAAAAATCACATAGAAGCCCGTTCTGCACCCCATCGGTCCAAAGTAAATTGTTCTGTCCTTCCACTCCTCGTTGTTTCTTAGGAAGGTTGCGCCAAGGTGCTCAATTGTGTGAATACCCGCCGTATCCATCACCGGCTCGACATTCGGCCTTGTAAACCTTAAGTCGAAGGTTGTGATAACATTATCTCCGATTCTGTCCCTTCTTGACACATAGATACCTGTGAGAAGGTCAATATGATTTACCGTAAAGCTTGCAATTTTATTCATAAACTATAACTTCCTTTCATTTATTTTGCACCCTTTAACTGTACCACATTTCTTTTGATTTTTAAAGGCTGTTGTGTTATATTCATTATGATAAGCCTGCACATACAATATGCCTTGTACAGTGTAAGGCTGCTGTCAGAATTCATCGTGCCGCGCGCACAGAAATGGTTTTTTATGGAATGTAAAACACAGCTCAAATCAAACATAACCGGCGAACAGCTGCTCACCCTCTCAATGGACATGGGTGAGAAAATGATAATCTGCGGTGCTGAGGCCAACCGCGTTGAGGATACAATAAGACGAATTTGTTTAGCCTATGGCTGTACCAAGGTTGATGTTTTCTCCATAACCTCGTACCTGTCAACCACCATCAGGCTTCCCGATGGCACACATGATACGCAGACAAGGCGTATTCACTCCTACAGTAACAATCTTGACAAGCTTGAATACCTGAATGCAATATCAAGACATATCTGTAATAACACTCCTGCATATAATAATATAGAGACGGAGATTGCCGATATCAAAAAAGACCGCAATTTCCCATGGTACATGTCAATATCCGGATATATACTGTCAAGCCTTGCCTTTGCCGTATTTTTCGGAGGTTCCATCCGCGACGGACTGATAGCCGGACTGCTATCCACCATCGCATATATCATGGATCTGAAGATACGTCCTCTGGGAATAAATATGTTGATGTACAATTTTTTCTGTACATTCCTGCTAGGTGTACTGGCACGCTTCATCGGGCTTACAGGGTTCATCGACAATCTGGACAAGGTTTTCATCGGGCTTGTAATGCTCTATATACCCGGAACCCAGATGACCAACTCCATCCGCGACATACTTTGCGGAGATATTATGTCCGGGCTTTTAAGGCTTATTGAGGCGGTCATGCTCGCTATTGCGATTGCACTCGGCTTCGCCACCTCGATAATGGGACTCAACCTGTTTTTTCATTAAAATATCGTTTTTATGGCAGATGCAAAATCGCCTCCGCGGATTTTTCACCACCTCTTCGCGGTAAATCGCAGGAAATGAGGATTATTATGATACAGAAATACATTATTCAGGTAATTGCCGCCGGACTCGGAGCCGGTGGCTACTCAATACTTTTTAATATAAGACGCGACAAGTTGGTGTTTGCCTCCGCCGGAGGTTCATTTGCATGGATAATCTACATCCTTGCCTCACAGTTTACACCTAATGCATTCGTGACAAATATGCTCGCCGCCTCCTTCGCAACTCTCTATTCGGAGATACTTGCCCGTATCAAGAAAGCACCGACAACAGTTTTCCTGATTCCATCCATCATGCCCATGATTCCGGGAGGTGGTCTGTTCTATACCATGTCTGCGGTCATCAGCAATGACACCGTACTCTTTGAAAAATATTTTGTAACCACAATAGAGACAGCACTTGGCATCAGTATCGGTATTATGTTCATGTCACTCATTGGGGTTAAGCTTGTGAAGAAGGGGATTTCCAAGCTGTAAAGGTGAGCTTCGCAATCACCTTAAACGATTCAGGGGTCAAAGCATACCCCTTTTAGCTATGAGTGTATAACGTATTATATTTATGCATATCAGCTCCGTTGTCCGAAGCAAGATGTTCTAAGAACTCTGGCAAAGATTTTCTATACGTTCGCCACCGAAGCAAGCATACATCCTTGTATGCATTGCTTCTAAAGCAGCATCCATGCTGCTTTTGGCTAGGGACTTAGCAGAGCTCTAAGAACATCTAAGCTTCTCCCAAAGTCGTGATATGCATAAATATAATACGTTATACACGCCAAGTTTATAGAATATGTTTTGACACCGGAATCCTTATATAAACTTTAATTTTGGAGGGGAAGATAGTGAGTGAAATTGATTTATCTGAAAAATTAAGACAGCTTGAGGCTGAGGTCGATGATGAGATAAGGGTACAGAATGAAACCAGACAGAAAATCTGGAAGGAGATGACCGGACATGAGGATACTGCTGCCGCAGAAGCTGTCAATAATTCTGCCGGCACAGCGACTGCTCCCATCTCGAAGCATGCTTCTGCAAATCCGTCCGGCTCTGAGGCTTCCACCGCCAGCCGCAGGATTACACTTGAGGACATAAACGCTCCTGTAATCACAAAGGATGATTTCTCATCGGGTGAAAGATGGGCACTTACCCTCGCCGGAGGCGGTGGCAAGGGTGCGTATGAAATCGGTGTGTGGCAGGCACTTCGTGAGATAGGTCTTGAGAAGAATCTAATTGCTGTTTCCGGCTCATCATCCGGTGCGCTCAATGCCGCACTTATATCACTTAATGAATTTGACAAGGCTAAGACTATATGGTCATCCATCATGCCAAAGCAGTTTCTTGATATCAACTATGACACAATAATAGGTCCACTCAATACGTTGGTGAAACGCACACTCACAGCCGGTCTATGCTCACGCGATGGGCTTATAGAGATTATTGACAAGTACCTCAATCTCGAACAGCTCGCCGTTGCACGTATTCCGGCATACGTGAGTATTTCAAGATACAGTTCGGACTGCATTGACTGTCTCAGTGAGAAGCCGCATGTCGAATACATCAGCCTCAGTGAGGTATCGCCTGACGATGCAAGACAGTTCCTTCTCGCCTCATCGGCTATGCCATACATCTATCCGCCTGAGATTATCCACGGAAATCTATACCGCGATGGCGGTCTTGCGGACAATGTTCCTATATATCCTATGACCTCTGTAGGCGCGGATAATCTCATCGTTGTGAAGCTTGAACCGGATGACAAGGTCGACACTTCCCTATATTCTAAGTTCAAGGAGGTGGTTGAGATTATTCCAAGCCGTGAAATCGGTGATTTATTCGACGGAACACTCGAATTTACCAGCCGCAATGTCATGTTCAGAATGCTGCTTGGATACTATGACACGCTCCGTACCTTCGGCCTGAGAATGTACCGCCTTAATGGTATACCATTAGATTATGCCGAAAAAAAGCGCCGTGAGGACGCAGATTACGATAAGATTATATCGACCCTCCGCCGCAATAACACAGTCAACAGAATGGATGACACGATAAATAAGCTCAAGGGAATTTTAAACTGATTTTCCTATATGATGATTGGACAAATAAACTAACATTTGTAAATTGCATTATGATAAGATGTTGGGTCAAAACATGCTCTATAAACATAGCGTGTATAACGTATTATATTTATGCATATCACGACTTTTGGGAGAAGCTTAGATGTTCTTAGAACTCTGTTCCACACCTAGCCAAAAGCAGCACGGAGGCTGCTTTAGAAGCAATGCATACACGGATGTATGCTTTGCTTCGATGGCGAACGTATAGAAAGACCTATATCAGAGTTCTTAGAACATCTTGCTTCGGACAATGGAGCTGATATGCATAAATATAATACGTTATACACTCATACATTTAGTTTGCATGTTTTGATACCCGAATCTTACATACAAAAAGGTACGAACAGTGAAGTGAGGTGACCCCTCAAAGCTTCATTCTGTTCGTACCTTTTACTTTTATCTAATTTATTACCTCAATTTATTTTTTCCCATCTTTACTCACTTCTGAGTGCCACAACCGGATCCTTCTTAGCCGCCATCTTAGCAGGGATAAGTCCCGCGATAAACGTGAGTGCCATGCTTATAAGCACAAGGACAAGTGCTGCCAGCCATGGAAGCCCGGCAACATTTGATATGCCGGAGAGGTTCTTAATTATGGCATTTATCGGAATAATCAGCAGCATGGTCACGATAATTCCCATAGCTCCCGACACGAAACCGACTATGAGCGTCTCCGCATTGAATACCATGGAGATATCGTGCTTGGAAGCACCTATACTTCTTAAGATACCTATTTCCTTCGTTCTCTCGAGAACGGAGATGTATGTGATAATACCAATCATTATCGAGGAAACCACGAGCGATATCGCAACAAATGCGATGAGCACATAGGAAATTGCATTTATTATGGTGCTTATCGAGGACATCATTAGTCCGATATAATCGGTGTAATTGATTACCGCTTCCTCTCTGCCCTCAGCACGGACAGCATCGTTGTACTCTGATATCTTATCGGATATCATATCCTTTGAGGCAAAGTCCACAGGATAAATCATAATGGAGCTTGGCTTTTCAAGGTCAGCCACGCCAAATGCCTCCATATTGCCATCATAGGTTGCAGATGAGGTTGCCGGCTGCATGTAGGATGCCATGAGCGTATCAAGCTCCTCCTGTGACAGCGAAGCAAGATATGCCTGCTGCTCGGGTGTAAGTGTCGTGATGTCGAAGGTGTTCTCCATCTCGACCTCCTCGCCATCCTTGGTAAAAGGCAATCCTGTGATTACATCCGTCTCAGGAGCTGCTGCCTGTTTCTTGACAATATCCGACGCGTTAATCTTATTGATTACATACTCCATAAGCGCACTCGTATAGCCTACAGAACCACTCACGGCACCTGTCACAGCATCTGGATCTGGTCTTAAAATACCCACAACCTGAAGCTGGATTCCGTCTGCAATGGCAGCCCTGTAGCTGTCCTCATCATCGCGCACATCGGTATAGCTGTCATTTTCCTCATTGTAGCTGTAGAAATCAGTATTTACAATGAGACGATATCTCAAATCAAGAATATCCTCATAGGTATACTCTGTCTTATAGCTTACAATCTCCTCGCCCTTTGCAAGGCGTGTCATTGTATCAGCCACTTCATTCTGATCCTTAAGTCCAAGTGCATACAGCGCATAATCGCTGATTTCATTATTTTCGTCGACAATCAGAACAATCTCATTGTAAGCATCCGGCCATCTTCCTGCAATCACATCGTACTGTGACTCAAGGAGAGTCCGATTACCGATAAGCTCACTCCACACATCCCATGAGCCTCCTCCCATCATGGATGAGTTCATCATCGAGGAACCTGACATTCCAGAAAGCTGTCCCATCCCTATGGTGTCAAGCACCGTACTTGGATTTACCTGGACTATTCCGTCTGAGGTGTCCTCCTTATATATATTGAGTGTGGTTGAATAACCATACTGAATGTCGCTCACAAGCTCATCAAATCCGTTATTCCTGTCCTCGATGAATTTCTTAAAATCTGCAAGATTATTCACCTTAACCTGTGACATCATGGAATTTAACATCTCGCTTATAATGTTGTTGGAATAGATTTTTCCGTCCTCCTTCTCGGACGCTTCACCGACATGCTGCCCCATAAAGGCACTCATCATGCTCGAATAATCAACCTGCTCCTCCTCAATGGCTATTGGATATGAGGAAAGCGTATCCTCCTCAACCTTCTTTATATAGCTCTGGAAACCACTCGAAAGTGCAAGAATAAGTGCAATTCCTATGATACCGATACTGCCTGCAAACGCAGTAAGCAGCGTTCTTCCCTTCTTGGTCATAAGGTTATTGGCACTGAGGGACAATGCCGTCAAAAATGACATGGATGTGCCCTTCTTTTTCTTTACCCTCTTAGCCTTGTTATTCTCCGTAACCCTGCTGTCCGTCGGCTCATACGGCATGGTATCATCCGTAACCTTGCCATCTAAAAGTCTTACAATTCGTGATGAATATTTCTCTGCAAGCTCCGGATTATGAGTTACCATAATAATAAGCCTGTCCTTGGATATCTCCTTTAACAACTCCATAATCTGGATACTCGTGGCTGAATCGAGTGCGCCCGTCGGCTCATCGGCAAGCAGTATGTCCGGATTGTTCACAAGCGCTCTCGCTATGGCAACTCTCTGCATCTGTCCGCCGGACATCTGGTTAGGCTTCTTATGTATCTGGTCGCCGAGACCGACCTTCTCAAGCACCTCAACGGCTCTTTTTCTTCTCTCCGCCTTAGAAACACCTGAGAGCGTCAGCGCAAGCTCTACATTGGACAGAACTGACTGGTGCGGTATAAGGTTATAGCTCTGGAACACGAAGCCTATTGTGTGATTACGGTAGGTATCCCAGTCGGAATCCTTATACTTCGTGGTAGACCTTCCATTAATTATAAGGTCGCCGCTTGTGTACTGGTCAAGACCGCCTATGATATTTAACAACGTTGTCTTTCCACAGCCGGACTGTCCTAAAATCGACACGAACTCGCTGTCCCTGAAGGTGATGTCAATTCCCTTTAGTGCCTGCACGGTGGTGTCGCCGCTCACATAGTTCTTGACAATGTTTTTTAACTGAAGCATTCTTCTCTCCATTTCCGCAGACAATATTTTGAGTTAAAAATCAGGGCTTTTCTATAAAGCCGCTTTATGATATCTGCTGCACAATCAGCTCAGATTCTATCTGCTCTTTTACTCTGCCTGGTTACATAATGATAGCAAAAATCCGTCTGCCCTGTGTAACGGCAAACAGCTTTTTCTTATTTAACGTAACATACGCTGAAAAATATACACTTCATCACCTGTTAAGTCAAATTAACTTTTTATAAATTTCCGGTCTCCTGTCCCTGAAAAGTCCCCAACTGTCGCGCATATCGCGCACTGCATCGAGATCCGACTGCCCGTATACAATCTCCTCCTTATCCCTCGACGCCTGGCAGACAAGCTCACCTGTCTCATCCGTGACAAAGGACGATCCATAAAAAAGAAGTTCTGATTTCTGACCGCCGTTGTCCTTAGACGGTGCCACGCTCTCAAGCCCGTACCTGTTCGCGGCGACCACGGGCACGATATTGCAGGCGGCATGTCCCTGCATGCAGCGTCTCCAATGCGGCATGCTGTCACAGTCAAGTATCGGCTCGCTGCCTATAGCTGTCGGATAAAATAATAGCTCCGCCCCCTGTACCGCCATTCCCCTCGCAGTCTCCGGAAACCACTGGTCCCAGCATATCCCGACGCCAATTCTCGCGTATTTCGTATCCCACACCTTGAATCCGGTATCTCCAGGTGTGAAATAGAACTTTTCCTGATAGTAATGGTCATCCGGAATATGTGTCTTTCTATATACACCAAGTATGCTTCCGTCCGCATCTATCACGGCAACGGAATTATAGTACACATTTATATCCCTCTCATAGAAGCTTATCGGCAGCACAACCGAAAGCTCCTTTGCCACCTTCTGAAAATGCAGGACGGCATCATTCTCCATAAGAGGCTTGGCAAGCTTATATGACTCGTAATTTCTCTCCTGACAAAAATACCAATTCTCAAAAAGCTCCGGAAGCAGGATAATCTGCGCTCCGTCAGCCGCAGCCTCCCTCACAAGGCGCTCCGCCTTTTCAATATTTTCCTGCACACTTCCGGTGCAGGACATCTGTATTCCTGCGTATTTTACGGTTCTCATATTTCTCCTTTCTTCACTGCAGGGTGCTCTTCCTCTGCTGTCTGCATTACATTCATGTTTCTGCGTGCCACAATGTCAAAAATTCTCATGCAGGCAAGCTTGCATCGGACTTCTTACACTTTGCCACTGATATCATAATATTACACCCTCTTATAAATAATCGGTTCATCATATCCGAAAGTTCTCTTTCCGTTAACCTCCATGCTTTCAGATACCTCCAGACAACTCTCGGAAAATCTTTCCCAAAGCTTGAAGGTCATGACCGGCGAGAATCTGCTTATGCTGCCTCCCTCCCAGCTTCCGGCTCGTTCATGGTAAAGTGCCGGGGTAAACTTTTCAGATTTTTTCAATTCAGCGTAATCAACATTTCTCATAGAGGCATACGAAAATATCCCTTTGTCTTCACCTTCCGGAATTTCATAGGAGGAAAGAAGTATCCCATCCTCAGTCTCCGTAATAAGGAAAAGATGTGGTGATGCATGACGTTTTCCATTGGTTTCATAATAACTTTCTTCAACAACAAATTTCCCATTGAAATCCTCAGGAAGATTTTTTATTTTGTCATTACAGACAGTATTTACATGCTCCGCATAAGGATATATTTTCCCCGCCGCCTGCATCATCCCAAACTGTTCCTTATTATCAAAATGTCCCGTCATCATGTCAACAAAATTATCAAGCTTTGTCATATTATTTGACCTCCAATTCCTCAAAATAACCTGCTCCGAATACTATTATTACAGCATCCGGCATACTCCCTGTATGCACCTATTCATTAACCTCCTGAGCCGGTATCTGCTGTGTTATACAATGAATATTTCCGCCGCCGACAATTATGTCGCGCGCGTACACCGGGACGATTTCCCTGTCCGGAAATGCCTCCTTCAACACAGCGGCTGCCTTACCATCGTTAACATCGCCAAACTGCGGGAGAATAACCGCACCGTTTGAGATATAGAAATTCACATAGGAGGCTGCAAGCCGCTCACCCGCACTTCTCTCATCCTCACCCGGCTCGAACTCAAAGCCGGCAAGCTCCTCCTCGGTTATGCACACCGGCTTTTCAGGTATATAAAGCTTATGCACCTTGAAATGCCTTCCCTTTGCGTCCGTCTCGCTTTCTAAGACCTCCATGCATTTTTTGCTCATCTCATACTGTGGGTCGTCCTCCTTGTCCGTCCACGCGAGCACGACCTCACCCGGACGCACAAAAGCACATACATTATCGACATGCTCGTTAGTCTCATCCTGATATATCCCGCACGGAAGCCATACCACCTTTTCCACATTGCAGTACTGCTTCAGCTTTTCCTCAATCTGTGCCTTGCTAAGCTTCGGATTTCTTCCCGGACTGCACAGACAGCTCTCCGTAACCAGCATGGTTCCATCGCCGTCCGAATGTATCGAACCTCCCTCCAGCACAAATGGCTCCGCGTCATAACAGTCAAAGCCCGCATACTCAAGAAAGCGCTTTGCAACCAGATTATCCTTCGTCCAATCTGCATACAGCCCGTCATAATCACCGCCCCATGCGTTAAAGCTCCAGTTGATGCCTCTCACGATGCCGTCTGCATTTTTCACAAAGGTCGGTGCCACATCGCGCGCCCATGCATCATCGGACTCAAGCTCAACAACCTCTATTCCTTTGCCCTCACATGTAACCTGCCTTTCAAGCATGTGGTGCACCTCTTTATACTGCCGGGTTTCTGAAAAATCCGCTTCGGTATCCTTAGGATTTTTTTGCTCCTGCGCTTCTTTTAGATGCTCATGAGCTTCTTTCAGATGCTCATGGTCGGCAAGCATATAGACATACTCACTCTGTGCAATTATTGCCGCAATCTTAGCGAATACCTTCTTCGCAGCCTTACCGCCGTATATCCATGAGCCGGGTCTTACTGGCCATATCATAATGCAGCCCTGATGTCTCTCAAACTCACCCGGCATTCTGAAATTGTCATCCCTTGGGGTACTGTTGAATATTCTCATTTGATTTTCCTCTTATTTCTATTTTTAAATTGTTTCCCCATTTTTCTTCAACCATCTGTTGGAGTATTTCCGAATAAAACAAATACCATTTTTACACCCATGCATACAGCAAGCATTGCTTGCTGTATTGCCACCAATAAATAGTTTGAAGATTCTATTTTCAAACTTATACTGCTGCATACTGCAAGCATCGCTTGCTGTACTGCCACCTCTCAAAGCGGCATCGGTGTCCGGGCAGCCAGAATAACCGCCAGAATTGCAGCAACAAATGCCACCACTCCTATGACTGCCAGCAGCTTTTTACTGAGCTTCTTCTTCGCTGCCTTGCATACCAGTGCGGTGCAAGCCACGCAGACAGCAGCAACTCCAAGTGCAATTCCCAGCGTTTCCCACAGCCACGATAATTCGTATAAGATTTCCATGTAATCACCTCTCCTTCTGTTGGTCAATTTGAATTTGTAAATTATAATTGTTTCTCTGCTGCTAAGATAATTCCTTCTTCTATCTCTACTTCCCTTGAAATCCTCCGTTTTCAGTTGCAACTTCATACTCTTCTTCGAGAAATGGCAGGTTCTCCCCAGTTGATGTGTATTCACAATGTAAAACATGATTGGTTCTCTGACTCCGCAGTGCCACATAACACTCGCCATATCGCATTACATGATATTGTCTTCCGCACCAGTTAAGACGTCGACCGACTGAAGTTAACGTTTCGAAGCTCAATCACTATTCAACCCTGCTTTCTTGCTGTCTACGCTTGTCAGATGCCGTTACCAGCATCATCCCAAGACTCGCTATTATCTGGTTGGCTAAACCTTGGATAAACCGGAATCCCACCGGCTTGACTACACGCCCTTAGCTGGGCGCACAACCGGAATTTAGTTATCTTTCTTAAAATACTCAATTGCCATTAAAACAATCCCTAAAACCATCATTGCAATAGAAACACCAAACCACACGGTAAGGTTTGATTCTGTTATCTGCGTTAAAAGTTTTCCAGGTGGAGTTGACCACCCGTTGATAGAATAATTGTTTGCAGATATAATAACAGCCAATGTCCAAATGCTTCCGATTAGCGAAATAAATCCGCCAATAATTGCTCGCTTCAAGAATATCACCTCCCATATTAAATGTTTCTTTTCAGTCTGACAATCCTGATTTACCAATTTCATAAAATAATAATTTTCACGAACTAATTACATTGTTAAAAAATTCATCACAAGATTCACCATTATATCTTTTTCTTCCGGTCTTGACTATGCAATCATAAGCGTAATCGCAACAAATGCTCCATCACTAATCATCTGACACATATTGCTTTAAAACAGAATCAGCCATCTACGAAATGCAATTCCGAGTTTTGAATTAACACGATATCCCTCAGATAGTATCATGTCGAGATTATATATCTTAGTTTTTCGTCCTCCGGAACTTTTATCGGAAAAACCGATAGAAGACTCATCTAATTCTCCTGAGATGCAGCCTCTCTATTTTTCGCAGTTGCAACGCCATTTAACTGTATGTACACAAAGTTATGCTAATTTTAAAATTTGTTTTATATCGTCAAGATTCTCGGCAAAATAGATTCCTTCTTGTCGCTCTTTGGAGGACAGACCTTTTTCAATCATATGATTCAGAAGTGCTTTCAAATCATCGTAGTAACCGTTCAGGTTGTAGAGAATGCAGGGTGCATCCAGATGTTTCAAAGACACCTTCGACATTACCTCTGCAATTTCCTCCAATGTTCCGGTACCACCAGGGAAGGCAATAAAGGCTTCGCTCAACTCAATCATTTTATTTTTGCGCTCCGTCATATCTTTTGTCACGATTAACTTAGTTAAGCCGTCGTGCTGAAATTCGTTTTCGATGAAAAAATTCGGTTCAACACCTGTTACTTCGCCTCCGGCTTTCAAACACTATCCGCAATTGCACCCATCAGTCCAGATTTGGAGCCACCATAGATTAGTGCATTTCCACTATTCCCAATCCATGCCTCCAATTCCTCAACTGATTTTCGTAAGCATGGGTCATTTCCTTCGTTTGCCCCAAGATAAACTGTAATATTCATTAAAAATTTCCTTCCTATTCTGTCAAGCCTAAATCTATTGATTTTACTGGCTTTGACGATATTTATTTACCTCAAAACAAGAGCCGGGAGTGATGGATATCGTAGTATCTTGTACCGAATAGCTGATTAATGGGTACACTTCTTAAAGCATCCCTGTTGTTTGCTTTATAAAGGCTATTTTCCCTCTGATCAACTATGATGATGAACCTTCCGTGTCTAAGGGGATCATGTCCCAACTTCCTTCGTCCCATCTACCATACACTGAGTGCCAGCCAAGCTCCTAAAAATCCTAATTGTCCTACATTTTCTCATCCACACCTTCTTGCCATTCGGACAAGAGGTCTCCCTAGCTTTCAGCTCGGTCAATCTGGCTTTTCTAATATGCTCAACTGCTCTGCAAACTGAAAAGTTATTCATTTAATTCAGCCTCAATTTCTTCAATAGTAGGCATACTGCCTCTGAACTCTTCGGGTATAAGTTTTGATAATTCATAACTAGAAATACCAAGTGGCTGGCTGGTAGATTCTAATGCATACTGGGCTTCTACTTTATCCATATCTTTGCAAATCAGAAGTCCCAAAGTAGGATTATCAGCTTCTGTTTTCATCTGATGATTGACAGCCACAACATAAGTTCCCAATTGACCTGCGTAAGAAGAATCAAATTTTCCTGTCTTTATTTCTACAACAACATAGCAATGCCTTTGCGTATTGTAAAATAACATGTCTATAAATTTTTCAGTATCTCCTACCTCAATTCTCA
>OAUU01000117.1_pt1 | contig 87268 bp, 71 predicted proteins | sample 1501381 | NCBI WGS metagenome assembly OAUU01 (sample SAMEA2580057, study PRJEB22360) | human gut metagenome | reverse complement strand
TATAGATGCGTGAGCGGAATGCGGTGAAAGTCGCACGTTCCGTTCTTAGGGGAGGGACGGCCAGTAATGTCCGTCTCTTACCCGACTATTTGCACCAAAATATCGGAGACAGATAATTTATAAAGCAATAAGAGCAGATGTAGGAGAAATCTTGGGATCATTATGCCGAAGAAAAGGAATTGAAATTATTGAAGCAGAATGCTGCCCAGATCATATACATATGCTTGTAAGAATTCCGCCAAAGTATTCTGTATCAGAAATAGTAGGATATTTAAAGGGAAAAAGTTCCCTGATGATATTTGAACGCCATGCAAATTTAAAATATAAGTATGGAAACAGGCATTTCTGGTGCCGTGGATATTATGTAGACACAGTGGGGAAAAATACTGCAAAAATCAAAGAGTATATTCAGAATCAGTTAAAAGAGGATTTACAGTATGACCAGATGTCATTAGTAGAGTATATCGACCCGTTCACGGGTGAGCCGGTGAAGAAATACAATAAGTAAATCCCGCTTGGAGCGGAAGTAGGAAGTCAAAGCAAACCAGCAAGCCTCTTTTGAGGCTGCGCCGGAGTAAGGAAGCACTGAAAAAGCCCCCAGTTTGGGGGCTGCTGTAAATGTGGTGCAGTTAGCAGACTTCAGTGCGCCTTCCGGGCGCAAGCAGGTAATATCCCCTTCTAGGGGGAGAACATGCCACCCGCTAAGCGGGTGGTCATGACTTCGCACATGCGGCAAAATATGCATAGTCGGAATCCGGGTTTTTGCGTTATACTGGACACGGAGGATTTGTGAATGAAAGCAAGAGAAAAGATCTGGAAAATGATCAAAACAAAAATTCTGGGGGCGAAGGTCCGGTACCGGATGCTGATTCTGTATCTGGTAGGAGGCGTGATCCCCATGATCCTGATTGGAAATTATCTGATCCAGGGAACCGACCGTCTTCTGATCAAACAGGCAAAAAATACAGAGGTGACAGGCGAGAGAGCAGGGCTGCCAGGGCCATTTCATTATCCTGACGGGGTATTCAGAATTTGAATTTGCCAAGTCCGCGATTACATACGGCGTGCGGGAATATCTCCTGAAGCCGATCGACGAGGATAAACTGCAGAAAATTGTCCATACGCTGGGCGAGGAGCTCCGCAAAAAAGAGGGCGAGCAGATCTACCATGAAAATTTTTCGGCAGGATGTTCAGAATCCAGGGGATTTCTACGAAAATCACGGATATTTATCTCCGATCAACTGGGGTATCGAAGATGTAAACTACAAAGTAGACGAGAACGGCAAGAGATACCGTACCGAAGAAGGGATCGAGCAGTCCAAATCTGACAAAGATTACTCCAAGAAAACAGGTGTCGGATTCCACGCTTATCCATTCCCGGTTTACGGAAACGGTGTAGAGGATTCTAACGGAAACACCTACACAACAGCAAGCAAAGAAGCTGTTATGGCTGAGTACAACGAAGAGCAGAAAGCAGCATGCGAGGCATGGGGCACTGAGCTTCTGGTAGACGTATTCCCACAGGCAGACGAGTTCGATGTTCCGAAATACTCTGCAGTATGGGCATACACCAAACCATCTGAATTTGATGAAATTGCAAACAAACTGGATGAGGTTGCATGGTCTTCACTGGTAAGCTGCGTGATCGGAAGCGAAGCTGACTTTGATGCAAACTACGATGCAATGCTCAAAGAACTGGAAGATACCGGAATGGCAGATGCAGAAGAGATGCTGACCGATATCATCAAAGAGAGAGTAGCACTTTCTGAAGAATAAAAAATAAGCAGGAAGAGGGCGGTACCGCCCTTTTTCTGTCGAAAACCCCTGTTCTTTTTCGGAAAAGTGTGATAAAATACCCCATGGGCGTATCTTTTGCCCGCTGCAAAAAGGAGAATGAGGAATATGCGGCAGATGGAATTTAAAATGGAGCGACAGGGACTTCTCGAGGAAGGCCAGGAAGTCAACGTGACAGAAAGCGCACTGCCTACCTCCTATTATTATACGATTACCCCGGCAGTGGCCATGAGCAGGAATTATCAGGCGTATGAGAGGCTGCAGTCCCGGAAGGGAATCGTAAAAGAAGTAAAAGAGACACCGAGAGGATTCTATACGGTAGTGGAGTTTGATGAAGATGAGCCGACCTGACGAGAACAAAAATGAGCACCCGGTGGTGCATCCGATTCCGCCGGTTTACCGCGCCGATTCCCGGATTCTGATTCTCGGCAGTTTTCCGTCCGTAAAATCCAGGGAGACCGGATTTTTTTACGGCCATCCGCAGAACCGTTTCTGGAAAGTGACGGCAGCCGTGTGCGGGGAAGAGGTGCCGCAGACCGTGGAAGAGAAGAAGGCGTTTCTGCTCCGGAATCATATCGCTGTCTGGGATGTGATCGCGTCCTGCGTCATCACAGGCTCGAGCGATGCGAGCATCCGCGATGTTGTGCTGAATCCGCTGCAGGACATTCTGGAATGCGCCGATATCCGGCAGATTTACTGCAACGGGGCGACCGCGTGGAAGTATTACCGGAAGTACCAGGAGAAGCAGCTGGGACGGGAAGCGGTTCGCCTTCCGTCGACGAGTCCCGCGAACGCCGCATGGTCTGTGGAGCGGCTGCTTGGCGAGTGGAGCCAGTGCGGAGAAGTCTTACGAAATGGAGAGTGACAGGATGAAAAAAGAGTACGAGACCGTCTGGGAGATTTTTAATGAGTGTGCCAATAATCAGATGCGGGACGTCTTTTTCGACGAGATCGAGACGGATGACCCGGAGGCGTATATCCGTCAGAAATTTCCGGACAAAAACTTAAAATATGAAAAAACGGTGGAAGCGGACGGATCTCTGGTCTTTGACATTGAGACCTCCGGCATCCGCCAGCGGTTTACGTTTACAGAAATCTGAATCGCGCAGAAAATACCAGAAAAGCGGAGAAAAAAACGATGAGTGAAGAAAAACACACGCATGTGCATGTGCTGGAAGACGGCACCGTGATCGAGCATTCCCACGATCACGCCCACGGGCACCATCATACAAATACAAAAGCAGTCTTAAACCGCCTCTCCCGCGCGATCGGACACATGGAGTCGATCAAGCGGATGGTAGAGGAAGGCCGGGACTGCACTGAGGTTCTGATCCAGCTGTCTGCCGTGAAGGCGGCCATTAACAATACAGGAAAAATTATCCTGGAGGATCACATTGAACATTGCATCGTCGATGCAGTCGAGCATGGGGACACAAAAGCGATTCAGGAGCTGAATAAGGCGATCGACCGCTTTGTCAAATAAGCAAGAAAAACAAGAAAAGAGGAAAGAAACATGGCAAAAGAATGCAGCAATTCGAGCTGTTCCAAAGAAAGCTGCGAAGGATGTCCAAGCAAAGCAGGACAGGGCAAACCGGATTTTCATATTGATCTGAATGCCGATTCTTCGATCAAACATGTCATTGGCGTTGTCAGCGGCAAGGGCGGTGTTGGTAAATCCATGGTAACCGCATCTCTGGCAAACCAGAAAGCAAAAGAGGGCTACAAGGTTGGTATCCTCGATGCCGATATCACAGGACCGTCCATCCCGAAAATGTATGGCCTGAAAGGACCTGCAAACGTAGATGACAAGGGCGTTTACCCGGCAGTTGCAGCAAACGGCGTAAAGGTAATGTCCATCAACCTCCTGCTTCCGGGCGAGGAAGAGCCGGTCATCTGGAGAGGACCTGTCATCGCAGGAACCGTAAAACAGTTCTGGACCGACGTCATCTGGGGCGACCTGGACTATCTCTTCGTCGATATGCCGCCAGGAACCGGTGATGTTCCGCTGACCGTTTTCCAGTCTCTTCCGGTAGACGGCGTAGTGATCGTATCTTCCCCGCAGGATCTGGTGCGCATGATCGTCATGAAAGCCTACAAGATGGCACAGATGATGAGCGTTCCGGTGCTCGGTATCGTAGAGAACTACAGCTACCTCGTATGTCCGGACTGCGGCAAAAAGCTGTCCATTTTCGGCGAAAGCCACATCGACGAGATCGCAGCCGAGATCGGCGTGCCGGTTCTCGGTAAAATGCCGATTCATCCGGAGTTTGCCGAGCTGGTGGACGAAGGAAGATTTGCAGAAGTGGATAACACCGATATTGCAAAGATCAACATCTAATCATTAAATATAGAAGCAGGTAATGGCATGAAAAACTCGTTTTTCCTTGATTTTACAAGGAAAAGCGGGTTTTTTTGACAAGATTTTTACGTTTCTTTTGGCAAAAACTATTTTATTTTAAACGGATTTTGTGTAACCGGTTACACACGACTGCGCAAATGAGACAAAAAGCGACAAATATGAAGGGTTAATGAGAAAAACTTGCATAAAAAACATGCATAATATGGCAAAAACAAGGAAATAAATTCAATATTGACATTTAAAGAGAAAAAGTGCATAATCTACCTCAACGATAGGAAAATAAACAGCTATTGATTAAGAAAGAGGTGAATCGTATGTCACACTGCGTAGTAAGACTCAATGGAACTGAGGAAGTAGAGGAGTTTGTAAAAGCAGCTTCCAAATGTGATTTTGATATTGACATTTTTTACAACCGCGTTATTATTGATGCAAAATCCATTCTTGGCATCCTCAGCATGGATCTGAATCGTGATCTCACCGTACACTGCTATGGTGACAGCCCGGCATTCAATAAAACCCTGCAGAAATTTGCTGTAGCATAAATTTTATTAAGGGAAACGAAAAAAATTCAGCCTGCGCCGCCAGCGAGAGTAGAGACAGAATTTGCGCAGGGGACTTTCTGAAGAAAAACCAATCACACGAGACACATAACTTCAGAGAGAAAAAAAGGAGACTGTTGCGGCAGTCTCCTTTTTTCTGTATAATGATAACTATTCAGAGCCATGCGAAATTCCAGAAAAGGACACGAATCATGCTTGCATGAATGAGCGTTCTTTTCTGGAATTTCATATGGCGAGAAGCCACATCGAGATGCAGCGCAGCGGAATCGAGATGGGGCTCTGAATAGTCTGGTTAGAAAAGGAGCGGGCTAGTGGAAGAGAAGAAGAAAGAGATCCGGATTTCCGTGCGGAATCTGGTAGAGTTTATTCTGCGCAGCGGGGATCTGGACAACTCGTCGGGAGGTTTTGGCGAGCGCGATGCCATGCAGGCGGGAACGCGGGTGCATCAGCAGATTCAGAAAAAACGGGGCGCCGATTACCGTGCGGAGGTTCCGCTGGTTCACGAAAAAGAATATGAGCATTTCATCCTGCGCGTCGAGGGAAGAGCGGACGGCATGTACGAGGACGGAACCACGACCGTGATCGAGGAGATCAAGGGAACGTACCGTGACCTCGAAACGATGGAAGAGCCGGTTCCGGTACATCTGGCACAGGCGAAGTGTTACGCTTACATCTACGGCCTTCAGAGCCGTAAAGAGGAGATGGGCGTGCTGATGACGTACACCCTGCTCTCCTCCGAGGAGGAAGGCCTTCTGCGCCCGCTCACCAAAGAAGAGGTAAAGCCGGAGCACTCCAACTGGCGCATCCGCCATTTTCTGCAGATGTACAAGCTCCCGGAACTGGAGCAGTGGTTCGATGAGCTACTCGACGCCTGGTTTATCTGGGCGGAATTCCAGTACCAGTGGCAGAAAGCGCGAGATGCCTCAATGCAGCACCTCGAATTCCCCTTCCCGTACCGGAAAGGCCAGCGGGAACTGGTGAGCGGCGTCTACCGTACCATTCTGCGGAAAAAAGAACTCTTCGTCCAGGCGCCGACCGGCATCGGAAAAACAATGTCCACGGTCTTTCCGGCCATCCGCGCGATCGGAGAGGGCTGCGGCGACCGTCTTTTTTATCTGACTGCGAAAACCATCACCCGTACCGTGGCAGAGGAGGCGGTCTCCATTCTAAAAGAGAAGGGACTACAGTTCAAAGCAATCACGCTGACCGCAAAAGAAAAAATGTGCATCCTCGATGAGCCCGAATGCGATCCGATCCACTGCCCGCGCGCGAAAGGTCATTTTGACCGGATCAACGCGGCGGTGTACGAGATGCTGACGGAATGCGATTCCTACACAAGAGAGGAAGTCCTGCGCCAGGCGGAAAAATGGAACGTCTGCCCGCACGAGTTCCAGTTTGATGTGGCTTCGTGGGTGGACGGCGTGATCTGCGATTACAACTATGCGTTTGATCCGACCTCGAAATTAAAACGCTTTTTCGCAGAAGGAACGAAGGGTGACTACATCTTTCTGATCGACGAGGCGCACAACCTGGTCGAGCGGGGCCGCGATATGTTCAGTGCCACGCTCGTCAAAGAGGAGATTTTAAAGGTCCGCCAGCTCCTCCGCCCGTATGCACCGGGCAAAAAGCTCGAGAAGGCGCTGAATCGCTGCAATCACCAGATGCTCGTCTACAAAAGAGAGTGCGATTCCTGCACGGAGCTGGAAAGCGTATCGACGTTTCTTATGATGGTCAATCAGCTGCTGGAAGAACTGGCGGGCTGGCTGGAAGCGCATAAGACAAGCGAAATCCGGAAGCAGGTTCTGGAATTTTACTTTAACTTGCGAAATTTTTCCGAGATTTACAATTTAGTGGATGAAAATTATCTGATCTACACGAGTTATCTCGATAACGGCGATTTTGCACTGCGCCTGTTCTGCGTCAACCCGGCGGAGAATCTGCAGCAGTGTATCAACCAGGGGCGGTCGGCCGTCTTCTTTTCCGCGACGCTGCTGCCGGTGCAGTATTATAAGAAGATGTTCAGCACGAATACGGACGATTACGCGATTTACGTGGAGTCCCCGTTTGATCCCACGAAGCGGTGTCTGGCGATCGGAAGCGAGGTCAGCACGAAGTATCAGCGGAGAAACCGCGCAGAGTTTGAGAAGATCGCCGCCTATCTGAACGAGATGATCCAGAGCCGGAAGGGCAACTATATGGCGTTCTTCCCGTCATACCGCCTGATGCAGGATGTCTATGCGGTCTATGAGGAACGGTATGCAGATGAAAACGTGACCTGCCTGATCCAGGAGTCGGCGATGCGGGAGCAGGAGAGAGAAGAGTTTCTGGAAGCGTTTGCGAAAGACAACGAGAAAACGCTGGTGGGATTCTGTATCATGGGAGGCATTTTCTCGGAGGGAATTGATCTGGACGGGGAAAAGCTGATCGGCGCGGCCGTTGTGGGAGCCGGAATCCCGCAGGTGGGGCCGGAGAGAGAACTTTTAAAGCAATATTTCGACCGCAGCGGAGAGAACGGTTTCGACTATGCGTACCGCTATCCCGGCATGAATAAAGTATTGCAGGCGGCAGGGCGCGTGATCCGTACGACGGAGGACACGGGTGTGATTCTGTTGCTCGACGAGCGGTTCCGAAACCGGGAGTACCGCGAGCTGTTCCCAAGAGAGTGGGAGGACTGCCGGATTGTGCAGCGCAGCAGCCTCCCGGAGGTAATCCATTCGTTTTGGGAGAGGGTGGATTGTGAGAGCGGATCAAAAGCCGGGCAGCAGGAAATGAAATCTCGGTACAGCGCTGAACGTTACGTGTGATCCGCGCGGTTCCGGTATTCGCTCGGCGAGCAGCCCATCTGCTGCCGAAAAATTTTAGAAAAATAGGCAGGACTGGAAAATCCGGTCTGTTCCGCTACGGAAGTGATACTGGCCTGGCGCTCGAGAAGGAGCGGCAGGCTTTTTTCAATACGGTAGTCGAGAAGATAGTCAAACAGGGATTCGTTCATGCATTTTTTGAAGAAGCGGCAGCATTCACTGCGGCAGATGTGGATCTGTGCGGCGAGATCCTCGAGCGTCAGATGCTCCATATAATGGCGGTGGATGTAGTCGAGCAGAATGCGGAGCCGCTCAACATCACGCGCGGCCGCCGTGTTCTGGGATTCACCGGAAAACGATGCGTGGCGGTAAATCTCAATCCAGATCGACAGCAGAAGCTCCTGGATTTCCATCTCAAACGCGGACGGCTGCGAAAGCGAGAGGTCGTAGATGCGGTGCATACAGGCAAGTACCTGGTTCTGCCAGTCGATCTCCGGCGAAAAGACGATGGAGGCGAGCTGCATATCCGTCAGCACCGGTTCGACGTAGCGCGTCTGGATCACACTGTTTGAAAAACCATAGAGAAAGCGCGGGGCGAACGTGGTTGAAATATAGACGCAGTCCATCCCGTCGATCATGTGGCCGCTGTGAAGCGCATTCGTGTTGCAGAAAATGCCGTCCCCTTCTTTTAAGACATACGATTTGCCGTTGACCTGATATCCGATCTGCCCCGAGAGGACAAACGTCAGCTCAATTTCCGGGTGCCAGTGCCAGGAAAAGGAGCCGCGCTCGTAGCGGGAGAGCTGTTCGTAACTGATGTTGACAGGAAATTCATAGCTGCCGTGGGCCTTCAGCTCACGGTTTTCTTTATCCATGCGGATCTGCATGAAACGTACCTCCAATCCATAAAATCCGTTAAAAATCATACGATAAGTAAAGTATGCGGCAAAAAGGGAAAAAAAACAAGAAAAAATCGAAGATCACCTCAATATAATTATCGTTTGCCCCAATATTGTTGTTGCAGATGGGCGTACGGCTCACTATAATGATACTTAAGAAGATAAGAAAAAACACACAAACACACAATACACACACAACACACACAAAACGAAACCACGAAAACAACACACCAAAAAGAAAAGGAGACAACAAAATGAAACAGCAGGTACTGGATTGTTTTGCAAAACTGTTCGGGGGAGAGGGCGACATCCGCACCTACTTCGCACCTGGACGTGTGAACCTGATCGGTGAGCACACCGATTACAACGGAGGCCACGTATTTCCATGTGCATTGACCATCGGAACCTACATGGCAGCAAGAAAACGTGACGACAGAAAGCTTCGTTTTTACTCTATGAACTTTGAAAAACTCGGCGTGGTAGAATCTTCCCTCGATGAATTTCAGATGGGCAAAGAAGGCAACTGGACCGCATATCCGAAGGGAATGATGTGGGCATTTTGCCAGAAGGGCTTCCCGGTAGAGCAGGGCTTCGATATCGTGCTCTACGGAAACATTCCGAACGGCTCCGGCCTTTCCTCTTCCGCATCCGTTGAGACCGTAACCGGCGTAATGCTGCGTGACATGTTCGGCTACGACACCATCTCCATGATCGACATCGCTCTGTACGGCCAGTTCTCCGAGAACAACTACAACGGCGTCAACTGCGGTATCATGGATCAGTTCGCCATCGCCATGGGCAAAAAGGACTGTGCGATCTTCCTTGACACCAGCGATCTGAAATATGAGTACGCACCGGTCAAACTGGAAGGCGCAAGAATCGTTATTTCCTGCAGCAACAAGAAGCGCGGTCTTGGCGATTCTAAGTACAACGAGCGCCGCAGCGAGTGCGAGACTGCTCTGGCAGAGATTCAGAAAGTCAAAGACATCAAGAGCCTTGGCGAGCTGACCGAGGAAGAGTTTGAAGCAGTAAAAGATGCCATCAAAGATCCGGTTCGCCAGAAACGTGCAAAACATGCTGTTTACGAGAACCAGAGAACGGTGCAGGCGGTTGCAGCCTTAAAGGCAAACGACATCGCAAAATTCGGCGAGCTGATGAACGCATCCCACGTTTCCCTGCGTGATGACTATGAGGTAACCGGCATCGAGCTGGATACCCTTGTAGAAGAAGCATGGAACTGCCCGGGTGTCATCGGATCCCGTATGACAGGCGCAGGCTTCGGCGGATGCACCGTCAGCATCGTAAAAACAGAAGATATTGACAACTTCATCGCAAAAGTAGGCGCAGCTTACAAAGAAAAAATCGGCTATGCCGCAGACTTCTATGTCGTAGACATCGGAGACGGCGCAGGCGTATTAAAATAAGAAACAAAAAAGCTGGATCGGCAGCAGGGAGGAAGCTACAGTGATCAACGAGAGTATTGCAAAACTGGTAAAATATGGAGAAAATGCCGGTCTTATTTCGGGACTGGATAAAATCTATGCGACAAACCGGATTCTGGAAGTCATGCAGATTTCCGATTACGAAGAGCCGGAGCAGATTCCGGAGAACCCGGATCTGGAAGAGACTTTAAATGAACTGCTTGATGATGCAGCTAAGCGCGGCCTTCTCGAACACAACAGCGTCGTTTACCGCGATCTGTTCGATACGAAACTGATGGACTGCCTGATGCCGCGCCCGGGAGAGGTGGTAAAGAAGTTTGAGGAACTCTATGCGAAGAGCCCGCAGGAGGCAACCGATTACTTCTACAAACTGAGCCAGGATTCCAACTACATCCGCAGATACCGCATCGCAAAGGATATCCGCTGGAGCGTACCGAGTGCCTACGGCGATATCGATATCTCGATCAACCTCTCCAAACCGGAGAAGGACCCGAAGGCGATTGCGGCTGCAAAACTGGCAAAACAGAGCGGTTATCCGAAATGCCTGCTCTGCAAGGAGAATGTGGGCTATGCGGGACGCGTCAACCACCCGGCGCGCCAGAACCACCGCATCATTCCGCTGACGATCAATCAGACGGAGTGGGGATTCCAGTACTCGCCATATGTATATTACAATGAGCACTGCATCGTGTTCAATTTTCAGCATAACCCGATGAAGATCGAGCGCGCGACCTTTGTGAAGCTGCTTGACTTTATCAAGCTGTTTCCGCACTACTTCATCGGTTCCAATGCGGATCTGCCGATCGTGGGAGGCTCCATTTTAAGCCACGATCATTATCAGGGCGGCCACTATACCTTCGCAATGGCGAAAGCGCCGATCGAGCGCCATTTTACCATCAAAGGATACGAGGATGTGGAAACCGGCATCGTCAAATGGCCGCTGTCCGTCATCCGGATCCGCCACAAAGATGAGAAACGGCTGATCGATCTGGCAGAGCATATCCTGAACTGCTGGAGAGGTTACACGGATGAGGATGCGTTTGTATTCGCCGAGACTGACGGAGAGCCGCACAACACGATCACGCCGATCGCAAGAAAAGTGGGCGATACGTTCGAACTCGATCTGGCACTGCGCAACAACATCACGACGGACGAATGCCCGCTCGGTGTTTACCATCCGCATGCACAGTATCATCACATCAAAAAAGAGAACATTGGCCTTATTGAGGTTATGGGACTTGCGATTCTGCCGGCGCGCTTAAAAGATGAGCTGGAAGAGCTTTCCAAATGCCTCGTAGAGGGAAAAGATGTCCGCGCTGTCGCAGAGCTGGAGAAACATGCCGACTGGGTAGACGAATTCCTGCCGCGCCATCCGGAGCTGAACAGCGAAAATGTGATGGATATCCTGAAAGAGGAAGTCGGAAAAGTCTTTGTCGGCGTACTCGAGGATGCCGGCGTTTACAAGTGCACCGAGGAAGGCAGAAGTGCATTTGCAAAATTCATGGAAACGTTGTAGAATAAACTAAATGCTTCAATTAACCCGCTGCGGCAAAAAAGCAGCAGCGAAGGAAAACATGGAGGATACCAAAATGAAAATCTTAGTTACTGGCGGTGCAGGCTATATTGGAAGCCACACCTGTGTGGAACTGCTGAACGCAGGCTATGACGTTGTTGTCATGGACAACCTTTACAATGCAAGCGAGAAAGCCATCGAGCGTGTAGAACAGATTACCGGAAAGAAAGTAACCTTCTACAAAACCGATATGCTGGACCGCGAAGGCGTAAAGAAAATTTTCGACAACGAGAAAATTGACGCTGTCATCCATTTCGCAGGCTTAAAAGCAGTCGGCGAGTCCGTACATAAACCGATTGAATATTATCACAACAACATGACCGGAACCCTGATTCTCTGCGATGAGATGAGAAACCACGGCGTAAAGAACATCATCTTCAGTTCTTCTGCAACCGTATACGGCAATCCGGCACAGATTCCGATCACCGAGGAGTGCCCGAAGGGAACCCCGACCAACCCATACGGCTGGACAAAAAGCATGCTCGAGCAGGTTCTGACCGACATCCACACCGCAGATCCGGAATGGAATGTTATCCTGCTTCGTTACTTCAACCCGATCGGAGCGCATAAGAGCGGCCTTATCGGAGAGGATCCGAAGGGCATCCCGAACAACCTGCTTCCGTATGTCGCACAGGTTGCCATCGGAAAACTCGAGTGCATCGGCGTTTTCGGTGATGACTACGATACTCCGGACGGAACTGGTGTCCGCGATTACATCCATGTTGTTGACCTGGCACGCGGCCATGTAAAAGCCATCCAGAAACTGGCTGACAACGAGGGCGTTTCCATTTACAACCTCGGAACCGGCAAAGGCTACAGCGTACTCGATGTGATCCACGCATTCGAGAAAGCATGCGGCCATCCGCTGAAATACGAAATCAAACCGCGCCGTGACGGTGATATCGCAACCTGCTACTCCAAATGCGACAAAGCAAAAGAGGAGCTTGGCTGGGAGGCTGAGTACGGCATCGAGGAGATGTGTGCCGATTCCTGGAACTGGCAGCAGAAGAATCCGAACGGATATAACGACTAATGTAATGTGAGTGTTATCTGGCGGTCCGCCGATACTTGAAAGAGTGTCGGCGGGCCGTTTTTGTATAGATAAATTCAGTCTTTTTTCACAAAGTCCGGCTTGCTAATTAAGAGGGAATCCGATATAATGTAAGAGTTAAAGTGTCCGTAAAAAAAGAGGGGCGGTTTGACATACAAGGAGGAAAAGCATGGACGATAGAAAAAATCAGAACCGGGAACCAGAAAACGGCTCCGGGGGAGGACCGAAAAACAGACAGACGATACTCATTATCCTGATCTGCCTCCTCGTCAGCCTGATGGTGATGGGACTTCTGAACAATGCCCTTGGGGGAATTACTTCCGAGGATCTTGACTATAGCAAATTCCTGGACATGGTAAACAACGATGAAGTGCAGGAAGTTGTCTTGAAATCGGGAACACTGACCGTAACGCCGAAAGACCAGAAATCGGAGGGAATCACCTATCAGGTAACGATGATGGGAGATGAGCAGGAGCTGGTCGATCTGTTACAGGAGAAAGGCATTACGTACCACAAAGATCCGCCGGATTCTACCGGAACGATCATTTACACATTGCTGACCGTCATTCTGCCGGTTGTGATGCTTGTCGCTGTCATGGTATGGGTGATGCGCAGCATGAACAAAGGCGGCGGAGTCATGGGCGTAGGAAAGAGCAGAGCAAAGGCCTACGTACAGAAAGAAACCGGCGTGACATTCCGCGATGTTGCGGGACAGGACGAGGCAAAAGAATCGCTCCAGGAGGTTGTGGATTTCCTGCATAACCCTGGAAAATACACGACAATCGGTGCAAAACTTCCGAAAGGAGCGCTTCTTGTAGGCCCTCCTGGAACCGGAAAAACACTGCTTGCCAAAGCCGTAGCCGGTGAGGCGCACGTACCGTTTTTCTCGATGTCCGCTTCGGAATTTGTCGAGATGTTCGTCGGTGTCGGTGCATCGCGTGTGCGTGACCTGTTTGAGGAAGCAAAGAAAAACGCACCGTGCATCATCTTTATCGATGAGATCGATGCGATCGGAAAGAGCCGTGACAACAGCTACAACAGCAACGACGAGCGGGAGCAGACGTTAAACCAGCTCCTCGCCGAGATGGACGGATTCGACAGCTCCAAGGGTATTCTGATCCTTGCGGCCACAAACCGCCCGGAGGTTCTTGACCCGGCGCTGCTGCGTCCAGGCCGTTTTGACCGCCGGATTATCGTAGAAAGACCGGACCTGAAAGGCCGTGTGGAAATCCTGAAAGTACACGCCAAGAACGTATCGCTCGATGAGACGGTTGATCTCGACGGCATCGCACTTGCGACATCGGGAGCCGTTGGTTCTGATCTTGCAAATATGATCAACGAGGCAGCGATTCTTGCGGTCAAGAACGGAAGAAAAGCCGTTTCCCAGAAGGATCTTCTCGAGGCAGTCGAGGTTGTCCTCGTCGGAAAAGAGAAGAAGGACCGCATCTTAAGCCAGGAAGAGCGAAAGATCGTTTCCTACCACGAGGTAGGCCACGCACTTGTTACTGCACTGCAGAAGGATTCCGAGCCGGTACAGAAAATCACGATTGTGCCGCGTACGATGGGTGCGCTCGGCTACGTCATGCAGGTGCCGGAGGAGGAGAAATACCTCAACACGAAGAGCGAACTCGAGGCGATGATCGTCGAGTGCCTCGGTGGAAGAGCGGCAGAGGAGATCGTATTCGGCAACGTGACAACGGGAGCTTCGAATGATATCGAGAAAGCGACGAAGATTGTCCGCGCGATGATCACGCAGTACGGTATGTCGGAGAAATTCGGTCTGATCGGTCTTGCGACCCAGCAGAATCAGTACCTCGACGGAAGAATGGTCTTAAACTGCGGCGATGCCACAGCAACCGAAATCGACCACGAGGTCATGAAGATCTTGAAAGAGTCGTATGAGCAGGCAAAAGAACTTCTGGCAGCTAACCGCGATGCGATGGATGAAATCGCAGCTTACCTGATCCAGAAAGAGACGATCACCGGAAAAGAATTTATGGAGATTTTTCATCAGGTGATTGCAAAACGGAATGGAAACGCGGAAGAAGCGGTTGAAAATCCAGAAAATACAGAAACAGAAAATACAGCACTTCCGGAGGCGGATTTTACCGTAAACCCAGAAGTATAAAAAGAAAGCGAAAAGGCCCGGCGGGAGCAGAGAAAACGATCTCTGCACGCTGGGCATTTTCAACATTACAGTCCCAAAAAGAGGAGGGTCATATGGCGTTTGATATCCAGGAAGAACTGAAAAAACTGCCGGGGAAACCCGGCGTCTATCTGATGCACGACGCGGACGATACAATTATCTACGTAGGAAAGGCGATTTCGCTGAAAAACCGTGTCCGCCAGTATTTCCAGACGAGCCGCAACAAAGGGCCGAAGATTGAGCGGATGGTCACGCATATCGCCCGTTTTGAGTATATTGTGACGGATTCCGAACTGGAGGCGCTCGTGCTGGAGTGCAACCTTATCAAAGAGCACCGTCCGAAATACAATACGATGCTGAAAGATGACAAGGCGTACCCGTACATTAAGGTGACCGTGAACGAGGATTTTCCACGCATTCTGTTTTCCCATCAGATGAAGAAAGACAAGGCGAAATATTTCGGCCCGTACACGAGCGCCGGAGCTGTGAAAGATACGATCGAACTGTTGCGGAAGCTGTACGATATCCGTTCCTGCAATAAGAGCCTGCCAAAGGAGATCGGCAAGGACCGCCCGTGTCTTTACTATCACATCCACCAGTGTAAGGCGCCGTGCCAGGGATACATTTCCAAAGAAGAGTACGGCGAGCAGATCAAAAAGGCGATCAGTTTTCTGAATGGAAATTACAATGACATTATCAAAGAGCTGACTGGAAAAATGACGGAGGCGGCTGAGGAGATGCGGTTCGAGCAGGCGGCGGAGTACCGTGATCTGATCGACAGCGTGCGCAGGATCGGCGAGCGGCAGAAGATTACGAACAGTGACGGCGAGGACAAGGATGTCATTGCGCTTGCGATGGACAAAGAGGATGCGGTGGCGCAGGTCTTCTTTATCCGGAACGGAAAGCTGATCGGGCGGGAGCATTATTATCTGCGGATCGGCGAGGAGGAGCAGAAAAGCGAGGTGCTGCTCACGTTTATGAAACAGTTCTATTCCGGCACGCCGTTCATCCCGCGGGAAATCATGATTTCCGAGGAGATTGCCGAGCAGGAGCTGATGGAAGAGTATTTAAGCAGCAAACGGGGCCAGAAGGTCCGCATCCGCGTGCCGAAAAAGGGCAGCAAGGAAAAAATGGTGGAACTGGCAGAGCGGAACGCACAGATCGTTCTCGACCAGGACCGCGAGCGGATCAAGCGGGAAGAGGGTCGGACGGTCGGTGCCGTAAAAGAGATCGCCAGATGGCTGAACCTGCCGTCGATCGACCGCATCGAGGCGTACGATATCTCCAATATCAGCGGTTTCCAGTCGGTCGGCTCGATGATCGTCTACGAGAAAGGAAAGCCAAAGCGCGCCGATTACCGAAAATTCAAGATCAAATCCGTCGAGGGACCGAACGATTACGCCAGTATGAAAGAGGTCTTAAGCCGCCGTTTTCTGCGCGGCATCCAGGAGGACAGCGGTTTCGAGCGGCTGCCGGACCTGATCATGATGGACGGCGGACGCGGCCAGGTTAACATTGCACTTGAGGTGCTTGAAGAAATGGATCTTGCGATTCCGGTCTGCGGTATGGTAAAGGACGACAAGCACCGCACGAGGGGTCTGTATTTCCGAAACGTGGAAATCCCGATCGACCGGAACAGCGAGGGCTTCAAACTGATCACACGCGTGCAGGACGAGGCGCACCGCTTTGCAATTGAATACCACCGCCTGCTGCGGAGCAAGGGCCAGGTCCACTCGATTCTCGACGACATCCCGGGCATCGGGCCGACAAGACGGAAAGAGCTGATGCGTCATTTTCAGGGAATTGATGATATCAAGGCGGCAACCGTGGAAGAACTTTCCGGACTTCCGGGCATAAATAAAAAGGCGGCGGAGCAGGTTTACACATTCTTTCACGCACCTGCACAGGAGGAAAATGAGGATTCGTCAAAATAGTTAAATTTCTAGGTTGCCCGTGATGCTTTATTGTGCTAAAATCATAGAAGAGACGGATTTAAAAAGACGTCGAATGAAGTCGGAGGACAGGAAAATGAAAGAAATTGAAATGACCAAAATGGTGGAGGAAATGGATCTCCGCAACCTGACACCAGAGGTTGATATGACAGATCTTGTCATTGCCACACCGGATATCAACCGTCCTGCACTGCAGCTGACCGGTTACTATGAGCATTTTGCCAATGAGCGTGTGCAGATCATCGGTTATGTAGAGTTCACGTATCTGCAGCATCTTGAAGAGAGCGAGCGCGTCCGCGCGTTTGAAGAGTTTGTAAGCCGCAAGATCCCATGTGTCATTTTCACCACGAAGATGATTCCGGGACCGGAAATTCTGGAGCTGTGCAATCGTTATCAGGTACCGGCCTTTGCGGTAGACAAATCGACTTCCGTTTTCATGGCTGAAATCATCCGCTGGCTGAATGTCCAGCTTGCCCCGATGATCTCCATCCACGGCGTGCTGGTCGATGTATTCGGCGAGGGCGTTCTGATCATGGGCGAGAGCGGAATCGGAAAGAGCGAGGCTGCACTGGAGCTGATCAAACGAGGCCATCGTCTCGTCAGCGATGATGTGGTTGAAATCAGCCGTGTCAGCGACATTACGCTGGTCGGAACGGCACCGGATATCACGCGTCATTTTATCGAGCTGCGCGGTATCGGTATCATCGACGTCAAGACGCTGTTTGGTGTCGAGAGCGTAAAGGATACCCAGTCTATCGACCTTGTTATCAAGCTTGAAGAGTGGGACAAAGAGAAAGAATACGACCGTCTGGGCCTGGAAGAAGAGTATATTGAGTTCCTTGGAAACAAGGTTGTCTGCCATTCCCTTCCGATCCGTCCGGGCCGTAACCTGGCGATCATCGTAGAAACCGCTGCTGTCAACCACAGACAGAAGAAGATGGGCTACAATGCCGCACAGGAGCTGTACCGCCGTGTACAGGCTAACTTAGTGAAAAAAAGAGAGGAGAAGTAAGAAAATGGCAAACTATGTATTTGGAATCGATGTTGGGGGTACTTCAGTAAAATGCGGACTGTTCCAGACAGACGGAACTCTGTTGGAAAAATGGGAAATCCCGACCCGCACCGAAAACGGCGGAAGCGAAATTCTGCCGGATATCGCAAAAAGCGTAAAAGCAAAAATGGCTGAGAAGGGTATCGCAGCAGATGATGTTGCCGGTGTCGGCATTGACGTACCTGGCCCGGTTAATGACAAAGGTGAGCTTTCCATCGCAGTCAACCTGAACTGGGGATATAAAAATATCGTAAAAGAGCTTTCCGACGAACTCGGCGGAATGGCAGTAAAAGCAGCAAACGACGCAAACGCAGCAGCTCTCGGTGAGATGTGGGCAGGCGGCGGAAAGGGAAGCAAGAACCTGGTTATGGTTACCCTTGGAACCGGTGTCGGCGGCGGAATCATCGTGGACGGCAAGATCGTAGCAGGTGCTCACGGCGCAGGCGGCGAGGTTGGTCATGCATGTGTTGATCCGGAAGAAGAAGCGGTCTGCAACTGCGGAAACCACGGATGCCTCGAGCAGATGACATCTGCAACCGGTATCGTTCGTCTGGCAAAGAAATATCTGGCATCCCATGATACTCCGTCTTCTTTAAGAGAAAGAGGAGAGTCCATCAGTGCAAAAGCTGTCTTTGATGCATTAAAAGAAGGCGATGCAGCAGCAGAAGCAATCGTTCAGGAGTTCTCCGAGTACCTCGGAAGAGCACTTGCAGTATTCGCATGCGTTGTTGACCCGGAAGTTATCGTAGTCGGCGGCGGTGTATCCAAAGCAGGCCAGATCCTGATCGACGGCGTAGCTAAATACTACCGTGAAGCAGCATTCATCGCATGCAAAGATACCCCGATCGTACTCGCTTCCCTTGGAAACGATGCTGGTATCTACGGCGCAGCAAAAATGCTGATTGACTAATTGATTCAGATGGAAAAAGAAGTATAGAAAAACCGGTCCTGCTGGCATATGCCAGAGGGCCGGTTTTTTGTGCATAGACTTGACTGAAAAAGTTATTCGGAAGAGCCGCTCTCTTCGGACTGCGGCTGTACTTCCGATATCTCCGCCGGGGTATCCGGTTCTGACGGTGCATCAGGGGTATCCGGTGTGTCAGGAGTCTCCGGTGTATTAGAAGGCGGATCGGCAGGTGTTTCGGGCGGAGCCGGAGTTTCCTGCGGTGCCTCCGTCGGTGTCGGGGTTGCCTGCGGAGTTGATGCTGCAGAAGGGGTTCTGGTCGGCGTCGGTGTTGAGGCCGGCGCGGTGTAGTGGCCCTTGCAACGCTCGGTCGGCAGATCGGATACCGCAAAGTATTCGGTGATGGACGGGCAGCTTGAGCGGGCGAGCAGGCCGGTCTTCGTACAGATCGTTGCCTCCTGTACTGTTGCGGAAGTTTCGAAATCCATATCGGCAAGGCCTTCGTGGATTTCATTCATGACCTTTGCCCAGAGACGTTTGTGGAATTCACGGTCGCTCTCCGGAAACTCCGCGTGTGTATCATATGTTGCCCAGATGGCAGCGGTATAATATGGTGTAAAGCCTGCAAAGACGAGATCCTTGGCCTCGTTCGTCGTACCGGTTTTTCCGGCTGCGTGCATATTGTCGAGGCGGGCGGCAACACCGGTACCTTTTTCCAGAACATCCTCCATGGCATTGGTGAGGAGGGAGGCAGTGCTTGCCTTGAAGACCTGCGTTGCCTTGTTTTCTGTGTTGTCAATTAAAACATTTCCCTTGCTGTCGGTAACCTTTGTGTAGAACACCGGCTTGCGGTACTGGCCGCCGTCTGCGATTGCCGCGTAGGCTGCCGTCAGTTCGAGATCACTGACACCGTAGGTGATACCGCCGAGAGCCAGCGGCTGGATCACATCGTATTCCTCGGAGAGTTTGGAAAAACCAAGCTTCTTCAGATAATCAAAGCCGACCTTCGGCGTAAGCTCGGTCAGTACCTTGACGGCCGGGATATTGATGGAATTGATGATCGCCTGGCGGACGGTAACATCACCATGGTAGGTAAGATCCGAGTTCTGCAGCGGTGTGCCGTCACTGTAGTTGAACGGCTCATCCTTAATTACCGTAGCCAGTGTAATCTTTCCAAGGTCGAGCGCCGGTCCGTACGCAGAAAGAATCTTGAATGTGGAACCCGGCTGGGAATAATTATCGGTTGCGCGGTTGAAGGTAAGACTTGCTGTTTTTTCGCCGCGTCCGCCGACGATGGCTTTCACGTAGCCGGTGCGCTGATCCATAACGGTCATGCACGCCTGCGGCTGCGGGGTGAAGCTGCTGCGCTCGGCAACAATCGTATCGCCCTCCTGCATGATAGCGGCTTTGTACTGGTCGATATAGCTCTGTGCCTCCTCCTGGGAGTCAAAGAGCAGATCGAAATTCGGATCGCTGTTGCGGAAGTAGAGCTGCAGCATCTCTTTGCTGTAGTTCTGTACCTCGCCGTCTGCCTGCTCTACGGTGAGCGCCCAGTCGAGACCGATCTGCGTGTTCGCCGGGAAGTTCTCCGGATTCTGGAATTCCGTATCGAGGATTGACTGCATGTAGGAATCCTGTGTGGTATAAATTTTGAGGCCGCCGCTGTAGACAACGTTCTTTGCCTGCACTTCGGTGTAGCCTTTCTGTACCATCAGATCGTTGATCAGGTTGGTGATGACTTCATCGATAAAGTAGGAGTACGGCGCGCTCTCCGCCTGGGACTGCGTGTGCATGGCGATGCGGTCGTAAACGTTGTCGTTCATGGCAATGGTGTATTCTTCTTCGGTGATGTAGCCCTGCTCTTTCATGTTGTTCAGGATCTTGTCGCGGCGCTGCTGGTTTTTCTCCGGGTGGTTTTTCGGATTATATGCCGTCGGCGCCTTTGGAATTGCGGCAAGAACGGCGCATTCAGAGAGCGTCAGATCTTTTGCATCCTTTCCGAAATACGTCTGCGCTGCCGTCTGGACACCGTAGCAGCCGGAACCTAAGTTGATCGTATTCAGATAATTTTCCAGAATAACGTCTTTGGAGTTTTCACCCTCTGCGGTCAGTGCTTTTTCCAACTTCAACGCCAGGTACTGTTCCTGGATCTTCCGCTTGAAGCTCTGCATCCGCGTCTCTTCCATCCAGTCAGTGAAAACATTGTTTTTTAAGAGCTGCTGTGTGATCGTGCTGGCGCCCTCGGTAAAATGAAAGCCGTGGCTGACGCCGACAACGAAAGCACGGATGATACCGCTCGGATCGATGCCGTTGTGCTCATAAAAACGGGCATCCTCAACCGCGACGATCGCGTGCTGCATATCGAGCGGAATCTCCTCAATCGAAATCGAGACACGGTTTCCCTGAGCCCCGGTCAGCTTCTGTACCTGGTTGCCGTCAGCATCGTAGATAAACGACGCGTTGCCGAGCGGCATGATATTTGCCTCCGAGATATCAGGGGCACTGTCAATCACGCCGCGGACAGCGCCGATCACAAGCCCGGCACCGCAGACGAGAACGACAAGAAGAAGACAGAACGCGATGCGCAGTGCCGTCACGCCGGCCGTCTTTTCAATCTTTCCGTAATGGGACCGCAGATCTTCACGTTTGTCTTCCAGATGACTTTTTCCAAAGTGCATATAGAAAATCCTCCTTATGTCATGTTCCTGCAAAACTGATTTAGTTCAGTAATCAATGGTGTTCCTGCCCTGCAAAAAGCAGGGTATACTTATTTTTATTATACCAAACAAAGGGCTGGAATAAAAGTATTTCTGAAAAGAATGCTGATTTTTCAGAAATGATATGGTAAGATAGGTACATATTTGGATGAAGGAGTAAGGACATATGATCGATCAGTTTCGGACGGTTTACCGGGGTGGAACCGGGGAAATCGTGGAGAAGAAATCACGTTTTATTGCGACGGTGCGTCTGGTGGAATCTGAGGAGGAGGCACTTTCCTGCCTGGAAGCTTTGCGGAAAAAATACTGGGATGCGCGGCATAACTGTTTTGTGTATATTATTGGAGAAAATCAGGAGACGGTGCGCTGCAGCGACGACGGGGAGCCTTCCGGCACGGCAGGGCGGCCGATGCTCGATGTGGTACAGGGAGCAGGCCTCCGCAATGTGCTTGTTGTGGTGACGCGGTATTTCGGCGGTACGCTGCTGGGAACGGGCGGCCTGGTGCGCGCGTACTCGCAGGCGGTGCAGGAGGGGCTGGCAAACAGTGTTCTGATTGACGAGATCTGCGGCGTGCGGCTGTTGATTGAGACGGATTACAACGGCATCGGTAAAATCCAGTATCTGCTCGGCCAGCGGGGGATTCCGATTCTGGAATCCGAGTACACCGATCAGGTGAAAATCCGCGTTCTCGTTCCGAAAACGGAGGTGGACCGTCTCTGCGCGGAGATTACCGAGGGGACGAACGGAAAGGCAAAACTGGAAAAAGAAGAGGAGCTGTACTTTGCGCAGAACGACGGAGAGCTGATCTTCGGGGATGAGCTGACACAGTATAAAAACCTGGAAGCAGAAGAATTATCATAAAGGAGGATGCGACATGAGATTTCCGGGAAATCTGAAAAAGGGCGGAACGATCGGCTTTGTGGCACCATCGTTTGGATGTACGACAGAACCATACAAGTCCACGTTTGCAAATGCACAGAAAAAATGGAAAGAAATGGGATATGAGCTGGATCTTGGGCCAAACTGCTATGCGGACCACGGCATCGGCATCAGTGCGGCGCCGGAAGAATGCGGAAAAGAACTGACGGAATATTATGTCAGTGAGAAGAATGACTGTCTGATATCCTGCGGCGGCGGAGAGCTGATGTGCGAGGATCTCGATTACGTGGATTTTGAAAAGATCAGAAAGGCACCGGCGAAATGGTATCTCGGCTATTCTGACAATACGCATTTTACGTATCTTCTGCCGACCATCTGCGATACGGCGGCTGTTTACGGTCCGTGTGCGAGTGATTTTGGCATGGAGCCGTGGCATAAATCCGTAGCGGATGCGTTTGGCGTACTGACGGGAGAAGTGCGTACCGTCCGCGGCTATGAGGGATGGGAAAGAGACGATGCGAAGGGCAGAAGCGAGGAAAATCCGTATCTGCCGTACCAGATTACAGAACCGCGCGTTCTGCGCCGCTTCCCGGATGCGGACAGTGCATTTGAGGGACGGCTCATCGGCGGCTGTCTCGACTGTCTCGTCAATATTCTTGGAACGAAGTACGACGGAACGGTTGATTTTGTGGAAAAATATAAAGAGGACGGTTTTGTCTGGTTTCTGGAAGCGTGCGATCTGAACGTCTTTGCGATCCGCCGCGCAATCTGGCAGATGGAGCACGCCGGCTGGTTCCAATATGTGAAAGGCTTTCTGATTGGCCGCCCGCTGCAGTTCGGACAGAAATTCGGGGAACTCGACCAGTACCGCGCCGTGACGGATCTGCTTGGAAAATACAACGTGCCGATCGTGATGGATCTCGACATCGGACACCTTCATCCGGCGATGCCGCTGATCGTCGGAAGTTATGCGAAGGTGGCCGTGGAAGGAAATGAGATTGAAATTAAGATGGAGTGCCATTAGAACGCTTTTGAAAAATATTTTCTCGAGCGGCAGGGCAGAGCCTGTGGGAAAATGTCTGCGCGCGTAGAAGAACTATCGGCGCATCCGGCAGATGCCGCGGAGCTTTTTGACATCGAGAATCGTGACCGTGCCGCGGGAGAGTGCGACGATGCCGTCTTTCTCGAACGACTTTAAGGTGCGGGAAACGACCTCTCTGGCACTGCCGAGGTTCCGCGCGATCTGCTCGTGCGTGGTGGAGAGCACCGGGGAACCGGTGCGGATGCGTTCATCCTCGAGATATCCGGCAAGGCGCTGGTCAAGCCGCGTAAAGAGAAGCTGGCCCATCGCCCACATGACTTCGGAAAAATGCTCCGTTGTTTCCCGGTAAATGTAGTTTTCAACGTAAATATTCTGATTCATCAGTCTGCGGAACGTGCTGGCCGGAGTGATGAGAACTTTCGTCTCCTCCTCGGCCTCAATCAGAATATCAAAGCTGATTTCCTGCATCGCACAGGAGGCAGACAGCGTGCAGACTTCGCCGGGACCGGTGGTAAACAGGGTAATTTCCCGCTGCTCGCCGGACTGGATAAAGATGCGGAGCTTGCCGGAGAGGACAAGCAGAACGCCGAGACAGTCATCGTCGCAGCTGTAGAGAAAATCGCCGCGCTGATACGTCGTCAGGACGGAAGAGAGCACGAGTGTCTGCTGTTCATCGGCGGTAAGCTTTGAATAAAATGGATAATGCTCCTGAAAACAGGATTCCAGAAAAGATGACATAAATAAAACTCCTTTCGGAAGAAGATCGTTCTTTTGTAAACTACGGCAGCAGCCGTTTCTTCCATGATAGAAAAGAACAGAAAGAAATGCAAGAAAAAACGTATCGGTTTTTGTGCCGATACGTTTTTTCTGCATTTCCAATATTACGCTGTTTATTTTACAGAGTTAATCAGCTCTTCCAGCTCCTCATAGGAAACGGCGCCGACGTTTTTCTTTACGAGCTCGCCGTTTTTGAAGAAAGCGAGGGTCGGAACGCTCATGACTTTAAAGGATCTTGCCAGCTCCGGTGCTTCGTCAACGTCTACTTTGTAGAACTGGATCTCCGGCATATCCTCAGCTGCCTCTTCGATGACCGGGGCGAGCATTTTGCACGGTCCGCACCAGGTAGCAAAGAAATCAACAACGGCAACGCCAGGTGCTGCCTGCAGAGCTTTTTCAAAGTTTTCGGATGTAACATGAATTAATGACATAATAGAAGTCCTCCTTTTTTAAAACGGGATTTTTTATTTCCCGGTAAGTGTTTTTCTGTTGTGACTGTAGAATACCACAGCAGAACGGGAAGTTCTGTGACTAAGTCACAAAATGATTTCTTATTTTTTATTTCGGTTCTTTTCCCTGGCGGAAGCATTCGATCATTTCACCGGTCAGACTGATGAGGTTCGGCGTCTCCGGAAGAGAATCGCGGTCAAACCATTCGGCAACGGAGAGTTCCTCGCGGTCGAGGGTAATGGACGGATCGCCGTCCACATCGCAGTAAAATCCGGCGAGCAGCGAGCCGCTGAAGGACCACGGCTGACTCTTATAGTATCTCAGATTTTTGACCTTTAATCCGACTTCTTCCATGACTTCACGGTGCACCGTCTGTTCCAGCGTCTCACCGACCTCGGTATAGCCGGCCACGAGGGCGTACTGGCGGTGGCTGCTGTGGGAAGGTGCGTACTTCGTGAGCAGCAGGCGGTCACCGTCGGTGATGGCAACGATGACGCTCGGGCAGATGACCGGATAGGAGAGTGCGCCGCAGGAAGGGCACTGCATCGCGCGTTCATTTCCAGGCGCATGCATCTTCGTTCCGCAGCGGCCGCAGTAGGTGTGGTCGGTGTACCAGGTGTGGATCTGGTAACCGGTGATACCGGCAAACCCGAGCCATCCCGGAACGGCGCTGCGAAGAATTAGTGTATTTTCGTATTTCCAGATGCCAAATTCCGGAAGCTGCGGACTGCGCAGTTCATAATAGTCCGTCTCATCAATGCGGAACAGAAATTTTGCCTTTTCTTTAATCTCCGGAAAAACAGCTGCAATTTCCGCAATGGAAGGGTAGCGGATCTCAGGATCTTCGAAATTGCACAGAATTGTGTGATGACCGTAAATTAAAACAAGATCCGTATCGTTCGGAACAGAAGGCTGGTAATCTACATAATATTTATGCGGAGCAATGTCCTGAATCATAAGAACTCCTTTCTTTGGTAAAAAAGTTTTTGGAAAAACAAAAAACCGAAATTCCTGTGAAGAAATTTCGGTAATAAAAAGAGCGCGAGACGGGATTCGAACCCGCGACCCCAACCTTGGCAAGGTTGTACTCCACCCCTGAGCCACTCGCGCATATCCATCCTTTAGGATGAAGCGGGTGATGGGAATCGAACCCACGTATCCAGCTTGGAAGGCTGGTGTTCTACCATTGAACTACACCCGCAGATGATTGGCACTGATTTTTTTCTCTGTCTTGTTGACTGCCGTGCCTCACTGACAAAACGTATTCTACAGGAAAGCCGGAGAAAAGTCAACCCCTTTTTTAAAAAAATTAAAAAAAATTTTAAAATACTGAAAAAGGTGAAAATTCAGGGCAAATGGCGCAAGTGAACGTCCGGTGAATAGCACTTAAATATCAGTCTTGTTCCGGGAAGGAAAGTGTACTATAATAAAAAAACGGAAAACAAAGAAAAAGGGGGAACTTCCCTATGTAGGAGAATGGAGCAGCACCTCGGGATCGGCATTCTGATGCAGGATATTGCAGAAACCTTCGAAGAATAGAAAAACCGGCATCTGTGCAATTTAAAGAAAAATTCTAATCTTTCTATAAAATATTTTGGGAAAAACTGGACTTATCTGAAAAATTTGATATAATAGAAAGGTAGTGACAGGGAAATTTTATGCTAAGATCTGGAAAGAAGAGCCCTGTCAATTCTTATGGGAGGAAAAATACATGGATGCCATTGATTATAAGATTCTGAAGATATTGCAGAAAAATGCCCGCGAGACGGCTTCCAATATCAGCAAAGAGATTCATTTATCGGTTTCTGCAGTCATCGAGAGAATCCGTAAAATGGAAGAAACCGGAGTGATTAAAGAATACACCATTATTGTAGACGAAAAGAAAACGGGAAATGAGATGACCGCGCTGATGGAAGTCAGCCTGGAGCATCCGAAGTTCTTTGACAGTTTTGCAGATGCGATCCAGAAACTGGAGTACATCGTATCCTGCTATTATCAGACCGGAGATTTTGATTTGATTATCCGCATTTCCTGTCACTCATCCGACGAACTCGAAGAAATCCACCGCCAGGTGATGAGCCTTCCGGGCGTCGATGCGACAAGAACGCATGTAGTGCTGAAAAATGTAAAAAATATCTATTCCGCCATCCGCAGACCGGACAAATAAAAACCGGCACAGCCGGAATCTGATACGAGAGCGTGTCTGAAAATAATCCGAAAGAGTTTTCAGGCACGTTTTGGCGTCTCAGAAAAAGTACGGAAAGAAAGAAGGAAAAAAGTGAACAGATACTTACGCTGTTATGCAGAGATTTCACTCGAAGCGATCGGGCATAACATCAGAGAAGTGAAAAAAAGACTACCGGAGGGCGTGAAACTCCTTGGCGTTGTAAAAGCGAACGCCTACGGCCACGGTGCCGTTCCGGTAGCATCCTATCTGGAAAACCAGGTTGATTATTTTGCAACCGCAACCATCGAGGAGGCTATCGAGCTCAGAGAAAACGGCATTTCCGCGCCGATCCTGATTCTCGGCTACGTGTCCCCGTCCCAGTACGGCGACCTTGTGGAATACGACATCACTCAGACGATCGACAGCTACGCACAGGCACTTGCCCTCGAAAAAGAGGCAGCACGCCAGAACCGGAAAGCAAAAGCACACCTTGCGGTCGATACCGGCATGACGCGGATCGGCTTCCAGGTGACGGAGCACGATGCGGATGAGGCGGCAAAAATCGCGGATCTTCCGCACATCGAGCTGGAAGGTATGTTTACGCATTTCTCCTGCGCCGATCAGGAAGACAAGACGTACTGTTCGATGCAGATGGAAAAATATGATAAGATGACGGCACTTTTAGCAAAGCGCGGCGTGACGATTCCGCTTCGCCATATCTGCAACTCCGCCGGAATCATGGAATTTGACGATCACCGCTTTGAGATGGTGCGTTCCGGTATCATCACCTACGGCATTTACCCATCCGAGGAGGTAAAAAAAGAGCGCCTTGATCTGATCCCGGCGCTTTCCTGGAAGAGCCATGTCATCCATGTGAAGGAAGTCGGCCCGGGCATCGGCGTCAGCTACGGTGCCACGTATGTGACCGAGAAACCGATGACACGGATCGCAACTGTTTCAGCCGGCTATGCAGACGGCTATCCGAGAGCTCTCTCGAACCAGGGCTGTGTGCTGATCCACGGGAAAAAAGCACCGATCATCGGAAGAATCTGTATGGATCAGATGATGGTGGACGTGACCGACATCCCGGATGTGCAGGTGGAGGACGTTGTAACGCTTGTCGGAACCGACGGGGATGAGACCATCACGATCGAAGAGATCGCCAACCCGGCGGCACGTTTCGATTACGAGATGCTCTGCGATATCAGCAGCCGTGTAACAAGGGTTTATAAATAGTTATCCAAAATAGAAAAATCAAAGTCTCCGAAGACGGAAAAAAGCAGAATCTGCTGACCGTTTCGGAGACTTTTTTGTGTTGGAACAGGTTTTCTGGATTATTTAACCGGTGCGGGTTGACAGGCGGTGCCGGAGTATGGTAGGATACCAATTAGTTTAGCGTAGTACAGTGATAACATGATCACGTAGAAAAGGAGAAGATTATTATGAAAAAGAAAATGGTTAGCATTTTGACAGCAGCCTTTTGTGTATCTGCCCTGCTGGCTGGCTGCGGCTTTGCAGACACAGCAAAAACATCTGCCTCATCAGCAGGAGCAGCATCCTCTTCCGCAGACGGAACGACAACCTTTACCGTGGGCTTCGATGCAGAATACCCGCCGTATGGCTACATGGACGATGAGACCGGCGATTACACCGGATTTGACCTGGAGCTCGCCGAGGCAGTCTGCGAGATTTACGGCTGGAAGCTGGTAAAAACCCCGATCAACTGGGATGCGAAAGATACCGAGCTGAATTCTGGTGCGATTGACTGCATCTGGAACGGCTTTACCATGAACGGCAGAGAGGACGATTACACCTGGTCCGATCCGTACGTGGACAACAGCCAGGTGATGGTCGTATCTGAGAATTCCGGCATCAACAGCCTGTCCGATCTGGCAGGAAAGACGGTTGGTGTGCAGGCAGCATCCGCAGCACTCGATCTTTTACAGAGTGAGGAAGAAGGCGGTCAGAAAGAACTCGCCGATACTTTCGCCGCTCTGCAGCAGTTCCCGGATTATAACAATGCGTTTGTAGAGCTTCAGGCAGGTTCCATCGATGCGGTTGCCATGGATATCGGCGTTGCCAAATATCAGTTGGAAAGCCGCGGAGAAGGATACAAAATCCTCGACGAGCACCTGAACTCTGAGAAATATGCGATCGGATTCAAAAAAGGAAATACCGAGCTCTGCGATAAAGTAAACGAAGGCCTGCAGCAGGTTCTGGCCGACGGAACATTCGACAAGCTCGCAGAAAAATACGGAATCGCAGACATGGTGTGTCTGGAGAAAAAAGGAGAGTAAAGCAGCATGAAGTTGTCCATGATTCTATCACAGCTTAGTACCGGAATGGCGGGAACGATCTCGATATTTGTCCTGACGCTCGTATTTTCCCTGCCGCTCGGTCTGCTGATTGCCTTCGGGCGTATGTCGAAAAACCGGATTGTGAGCGGAATTTTCCGACTCTATATCTCCCTGATGCGCGGCACGCCTCTGATGCTGCAGCTCATGGTGGTTTACTTCGGACCGTTCTATCTGTTCGGTATGAACATAGGAAAATGGCGCTTTCCGGCGATTATCACCGGATTTGCCTTAAACTACGGCGCCTATTTTGCAGAAATCTACCGCTCCGGCATCGTTTCGATGGATCGTGGACAGTACGAGGCAGCAAAGCTTCTTGGTTATTCGAAGGGACAGACGTTTGTCCGCATTATTCTGCCGCAGGTTGTGAAACGGATTCTGCCGGCGATCACCAATGAGGTGATTACGCTGGTCAAGGATACGTCGCTGGCCTTTTCCATTTCCTATGTGGAAATGTTCACGATCGCAAAACAGATCGCGGCGGCCAAGACCACGATGGTTCCGTTCGTCGCCGCCGGTATTTTCTACTACATCTTCAATTTTGTCGTGGCGTGGGTGATGGAACTTTTGGAAAAGAAATTTTCTTATTATCATTAACTATAGAAGAGAGCGGAAAACGATATGATTTATCTGGAAATGAACCATGTAAGAAAGAGCTTTGGTGATCTCGAAGTGTTAAAAGATATTTCCCTCAAAGTAGAAGAGGGCGAGGTGCTCTCGATCATCGGCCCGTCGGGATCGGGAAAATCGACGCTGCTGCGGTGTGCGGCGATGCTGGAGACGATGGATGGCGGTGACCTGACGTATCTTGGCGAGCAGGCAGTCACCATGCAAAATGGAAAATCCGTTTATGCAAAGCCGGCCGTGCTGCGGAAAATTCAGGAAAACTTTGGAATGGTATTCCAGAGCTTCCACCTGTTTCCACATTATAATGTGATGAAAAACCTCTGCGATGCGCCGATTCATGTGCAGAAACGCAACCGTGCGGAGGTGGAAGCACAGGCAGAAGAGCTGCTGCAGAAAATGGGACTCACAGGAAAAGAAAAGGCGTATCCGTGTCAGCTTTCCGGCGGTCAGTGTCAGAGGGTTGCGATTGCGCGTGCGCTGATGCTGAACCCTAAGGTGCTCTTTTTTGATGAGCCGACTTCGGCGCTCGACCCGGAGCTGACAGGCGAGGTGCTGAAGGTCATCAAATCCCTTGCGGAGATGAATATGACCATGGTGATCGTTACCCACGAGATGAATTTTGCCCGGGAGATTTCCAACCGCGTCATCTTTATGGACCAGGGCGTGATCGCCGTGGAAGGAACGCCGGACGAAGTCTTCGATTCCGAAAATGCCAGAATGCAGGGATTTTTGGGAAAATTTCGTGAGAAGTAACGACGTTGCACTTGCCTAAAAAAACAACATGCGTTATACTAGAGCGTGGTTGAAACGTATTTCAAACACGCTCTTTATACGCCCCGTTCTGTTTTTGGGGATGAAAAAGAGCGGGGATAAAAGAGAAACCGAATACACATTTTGACAAGAAAAGGAGAATCGTGTCTATGAGCGGAACTGACAGATATGTAAGCCCTCTTTCCGAACGTTATGCAAGCAAGGAGATGCAGTACATCTTCTCCCCGGATATGAAATTCCGTACCTGGAGAAAGTTATGGATTGCGCTGGCTGAGACAGAAAAAGAACTGGGACTTTCTATTACAGATGAGCAGATCGAAGAACTGAAAGCAAATGCCGAGAACATCAACTACGATGTGGCAAAAGAAAGAGAGAAAGTCTGCCGTCATGACGTAATGTCCCATGTGTATGCCTACGGCGTACAGTGTCCGAAAGCAAAAGGAATCATCCATCTGGGAGCAACCAGCTGCTACGTAGGCGACAATACCGATATCATTGTCATGAACGAAGCCTTAAAGCTGGTGAAGAAAAAACTGGTGAACGTTATCGCTGAGCTGGCAAAATTTGCGGATACCTACAAAGACCAGCCGACCCTTGCCTTCACCCACTTCCAGCCGGCACAGCCGACCACCGTCGGAAAACGTACAACCCTGTGGATGCAGGAGTTCTTAATGGACCTTGAAGATCTCGAGTACGTACAGAGCACCTTAAAGCTGCTCGGCTCCAAAGGAACAACAGGCACACAGGCAAGCTTTTTAGAGTTGTTCGACGGAGATCAGGAGACCATCGACAAGATCGATCCGATGATCGCTGAGAAAATGGGCTTCAAGAACTGCTATCCTGTTTCCGGACAGACGTATTCCAGAAAAGTCGATACGAGAGTATTAAACGTTCTGGCAGGCATTGCGGCAAGCGCAACAAAATTCTCCAACGACATCCGTCTTCTGCAGCACTTAAAAGAAGTTGAGGAGCCGTTCGAGAAAGGACAGATCGGATCTTCCGCCATGGCATACAAGAGAAATCCGATGAGAAGCGAGCGTATCGCATCCCTGTCCCGTTATGTGATCACCGATGCATTAAATCCGGCCATCACCTCTTCTGTACAGTGGTTTGAGAGAACCCTCGATGACTCTGCAAACAAGAGACTTTCCATTCCGGAAGGCTTCCTTGCCATCGACGGTATCCTGGATCTGTGCATGAACGTCGTAGACGGACTTGTGGTTTATCCAAAGGTTATCTTAAAACACATGATGGCAGAGCTTCCGTTTATGGCAACCGAGAATATCATGATGGATGCGGTGAAAGCAGGCGGCGACCGTCAGGAACTGCATGAGAGAATCCGCGAGCTGTCCATGATCGCCGGAAAACATGTCAAAGAGGAAGGCCGCGATAATGATCTTCTGGATCTGATCGCAGCGGATGAGATGTTCCATCTGACCAAAGAAGAGCTGGAAAAGACGATGGATCCGTCCAAATACACAGGCCGCGCATCCGTACAGGTTGACGCATTCCTGAAGAACGTAGTTAATCCGGTGCTTGAGGCAAACAAAGAGGCACTTGGCATGACTGCGGAAATCAACGTCTGATGCGTTTGATAAACAGAAATAATAAAAAAACAAATTTTATAAGTAATAATAAGTTTTACTTATGAAGAAAACATGGTATACTATGCATGAACGGCCGAAACAAAGAGGCCGCAAGTATACGTTGAATTAGGAGGATGTCACATGATTAAGGCAGTAGTAGGAGCAAACTGGGGAGACGAGGGAAAAGGTAAGATTACCGATATGCTCGCAAAAGAGGCAGACATTATTGTCCGTTTCCAGGGTGGTGCGAATGCAGGCCATACCATTGTAAACAACTATGGAAAGTTTGCACTTCATACCCTTCCATCCGGCGTATTTTACAGCCACACAACAAGCGTAATCGGAAACGGTGTTGCACTCAATATTCCGGTTCTGATCAAAGAGTTAAATGAGATCGTTTCGAAGGGAGTGCCGGCACCGAAGATCAAAATTTCCGACCGTGCACAGATGGTAATGCCGTACCACATCCTGTTCGATCAGTATGAGGAAGAGCGTCTGGGCGGAAAATCCTTTGGTTCCACCAAATCCGGTATCGCTCCGTTCTACTCAGATAAATATGCAAAAATCGGTTTCCAGGTAAACGAGTTGTTCGACGATGAGCACCTGAAAGAGAAACTGAAATCCGTATGCGAAACCAAGAACATTCTGCTCGAGCATCTGTATCACAAACCGCAGTTAAATCCGGATGAGATCTATGCAGAGCTGATGGAATACAAAAAAATGGTTGAGCCATACGTATGCGATACTTCCGCATTCCTGTGGAACGCGATTCAGGAAGGCAAGGAGATCCTGCTTGAGGGTCAGCTTGGTTCCTTAAAAGACCCGGATCACGGAATTTACCCGATGGTAACTTCTTCTTCCACACTGGCCGGCTACGGCGCAGTAGGAGCAGGTGTTCCGCCATATGAAATCAAGAAAATCGTAACCGTATGCAAAGCTTACTCCAGCGCAGTAGGAGCAGGTGCTTTCGTTTCCGAGATCTTCGGCGATGAGGCAGATGAGCTCAGAAGACGCGGCGGAGACGGCGGAGAGTTCGGTGCAACCACAGGCCGACCGAGACGTATGGGATGGTTCGACTGTGTTGCTTCCCGTTACGGCTGCAGAATGCAGGGTACCACCGACGTAGCATTCACTGTACTTGATGTTCTCGGATACCTGGATGAGATTCCGGTCTGCACAGCATACGAAGTAGACGGAAAAGAAATCCACGATTTCCCGAACACCAGCATTCTGGAGAAAGCAAAACCGGTTCTGAAAACCCTTCCGGGATGGAAATGCGATATCCGCGGCATCAAGAAATACGAGGATCTGCCGGAGAACTGCAGAAACTACATCGAGTTTGTAGAGAAAGAAATCGGATTCCCGATCACCATGATCTCCAACGGACCGGGAAGAGACGATATCATTTACCGCAATAAATAATTCAGGCGGTTTTTAGAGGATTTTTATGAAAAAAGCAGGACAGCTTCTCGCAGTTCTGACAGCGGCTTCCGTGCTGCTGTCGGGCTGTGAGAAGTTAAAAGATGTGACAACGACATCTGTCTATGTGAGCAAAAATGGTGTTGTGACAGAAGCTATTGTGGAAGATTACAGCAAAGACGATGATTACACGGAAGACGAACTGAAGGTCTTTGTGGAGGATGACATCAAAAAATTCACAGAGGAGCGCGGCGATGCGGATTCCGTGAAGCTGGAAAAATGCCAGATCAAAGAGGACAAGGTGGAGATCCGGATGGAATACGGAGATTACCAGTCTTACGCGGATTATCACGGAGCAGAATTTTTCGCAGGCACGCTGGATGAGGCAGAAGAAGCGGGATATGATTTTTCCGCTTCCTTTGTCGATTCTAAAGGCAATGAGGTTTCAGTCGAAGATGCGGTCAAAGGCGTTAAGCATGTACGCGTGATTGTCTGCGAGGAGCCGCTGGAAATCGTAACGGAAGATCCGGTGCTCTGCGTTTCCGGTACAGCCGTGATCAAAGGAAAAAACACGGTGGATACGGCCGGCGAGTGGACCACAAAGTCCACAGAGAGTGCTTCTGCGTCATCATCAGAGCAGACTAAGACAGAAGAAACAGAGCAGGAATATGAGCAGGACGTTCTTCTTGCCAGTCCTGTTATTGTTGTTTATGGTAAGTAAACAAATAAAATAGAGGAGTAACTAACTATGGAAAAGACAATGGACAAAATTGTGGCAGTAGCAAAATCCAGAGGTTTTGTATATCCGGGTTCCGAAATCTACGGCGGCCTGGCAAATACCTGGGATTACGGCCCGCTCGGTGTTGAGCTGAAAAACAACGTGAAAAAAGCATGGTGGCAGAAATTCGTGATGGAGAGCCCGCACAACGTAGGTGTTGACTGCGCGATCCTGATGAACCCGCAGACATGGGTAGCTTCCGGTCATCTCGGCGGATTTTCCGATCCTCTGATGGACTGTAAAGAGTGCCACGAGCGTTTCCGTGCAGACAAGCTGATCGAAGACTTCTGCGAGGAAAAAGGCATTGAAATCGAAGGCGGCAGTGTAGACGCATGGTCCCAGGAAGAGATGAAGAACTTCATCGAGGAGCATCAGATTCCGTGTCCGTCCTGCGGAAAACATAACTTTACCGATATCCGTCAGTTCAACCTGATGTTCAAAACCTTCCAGGGTGTTACAGAGGATGCGAAGAACACCGTATATCTTCGTCCGGAGACTGCACAGGGTATCTTCGTAAACTTCAAAAACGTACAGCGTACTTCCAGAAAGAAAATTCCGTTCGGAATCGGTCAGATCGGTAAATCTTTCCGTAACGAGATTACACCGGGTAACTTCACCTTCCGTACCCGTGAGTTCGAGCAGATGGAGCTGGAGTTCTTCTGCGAGCCTGGCACTGACCTTGACTGGTTCCAGTACTGGAGAGGCTTCTGCATCAACTGGCTGAAGAGCCTCGGCATGAAAGACGAAGAGATGCGTGCAAGAGACCATTCTCCGGAAGAGCTGTGCTTCTACAGCAAGGGAACAACCGATATCGAGTTCCTGTTCCCGTTCGGATGGGGCGAGCTGTGGGGAATCGCAGACCGTACCGATTACGACCTGACCCAGCATCAGAATGTATCCGGACAGGATATGACCTATTTCGATCCAGAGAAGAACGAGAAATACATCCCGTATGTTATCGAGCCGTCTCTTGGTGCTGACCGTGTCGTTCTGGCATTCCTGTGCAGCGCTTATGACGAGGAAGTTCTCGACGCAGAGAAGAATGATGTTCGTACTGTGATGCATTTCCATCCGGCACTGGCACCGGTAAAAATCGGTGTGCTTCCGCTTTCCAAGAAGCTGAACGAGGGCGCTGAGAAAGTCTTTGCAGAGCTGTCCAAGAAATACAACTGCGAGTTTGATGACCGTGGAAATATCGGAAAACGGTATCGCCGTCAGGATGAGATCGGTACTCCGTACTGCATCACCTACGACTTCGATTCCGAGACCGATGGTGCTGTTACCGTCCGTGACCGTGACACCATGGAGCAGGAGAGAATTAAAATTGAGGATCTCGATGCTTACTTTGCAGATAAATTTACTTTCTAATCTGGCTTTTTAGTCCGGAAAAAGAGTAGAAAAAAAGGATTCCTATTCGAGGGAATCCTTTTTTGTATACTTTGTATTACTCAATAATCGTACCTGTTTTTCCCTGGAATCCGGCGAGTGCGGAATCAATGGAAGTGATGACTGCGGTACGGCCGATGCCTTTCTCGAGGAAAGAAACAGCTGCTTCCATCTTCGGCAGCATGGAGTTTTCTCCGAACTGGCCTTCTGCGATGTATTTCTTCGCGTCAGCAACGGTGATGTGCTCCAGCGGTTTTTCGTCCGGGGTACCGTAGTTGATGGAAACGTTTTCCACGCTGGTCAGGATCATCAGCATGTCTGCGTTCAGCATTTCTGCCATCAGGCCGCTGGTGAGGTCTTTTTCGATGACTGCGGATGCACCCTTTAACTCTTCATTCTGCGGGAGAACCGGGATTCCGCCGCCGCCTGCTGCGATGACAACCTGTCCGGCATCGAGAAGAAGACGGATGGAGTCGATCTCTACGATATCCTGCGGCTTCGGAGCAGCAACGATTCGACGGTAGCCGTCCTCGGTTTTCGTTACGTAGTTTCCTTTTTCTTCCTCTGCGTCAGCTTCCTCTTTGGTAAGCGCACGGCCGATCAGTTTGACCGGATTGTTGAAGGCATCGTCGTACGGATCTACTTCAACCTGTGTAAGAATCGTGGATGTGGTTTTGAAGATTCCTCTGCGGAGAAGCTCAGCACGGATGGCGTTCTGCAGGTCGTAGCCGATGTAGCCTTCGCTCATAGCGGAGCAGACAGACATCGGGGCTGCGCTGTAGTCGGTGTGCATTTTGCCGAATTCATTCATCGCCATGTGGATCATGCCGACCTGCGGCGCATTGCTGTGGGTGATGACAACATCAGCGCCGGCAGCAACGAGATCTGCGATTACTTTTGCGGAACGTTTTACGGCTGCTTTCTGTTCCGGCAGCGTTGTTCCAAGAGCTTTGTGTCCCAGTGCAACAACTATTTTTTTTCTTTTCATTGGAAGATACCTCTCTTTGCAGTTCATAGATTTTGATACGAAAAAACCAGGCATCAATATAAAACTATTATAAAGTTTATGGGGGCAAAAATCAAGAAGAAACCGACATTGCGCACATTGAAATGTTTTTCGGACTATGGTATTCTATAAAAGTATCTGAGTCGTAGGGATTTGAAACGTGAAAGGGAGGTCCCGGCATGAAAAACATGCGCACGTTACAAAAACGGATCGCATATCAGCTCCAGCAGGGCAGTCTGGATGCGGAAGTTACAGGAATCACATGCGACAGCAGAAAAGTACAGCCGCAGAACGTGTTTGTCTGCATCCGCGGAAACAGGATGGACGGGCACGTATATGCAGAAGAAGCAGTCGAGAGGGGCGCTGCTGTCCTGGTTGCGGAGCGGGAACTGGAAGGGATTCCGGAAAAGGTAACCGTACTCGTAGTAAAGGACAGCAGAGAAGTACTCGCACAGCTTTCCTGTGCCTGGGAGGACGATCCGGCGCAGCACCTTGTGACAATCGGAGTGACCGGCACGAAGGGAAAGACGACGACTGCATATATGATTTACGAAATCCTGCGAAAAGCAGGGATCCACGCAGGACTCATCGGAACGATCGAGACGAGGATCGGGGAAAAAAGCATTCCGTCAGAAAATACAACGCCGGAGCCTGTTGTGCTGCAGAAGCTGTTTTCTGAAATGATGCGGGAGGGCTGCACCCATGTTGTGATGGAGGTTTCCTCGCAGGCGGAAAAACAGCACCGGTGTGATGGAATTACGTTTGATTACGGTGTGTTCACCAACATTGGAAACGACCACATCGGCGCCGGGGAGCATGCATCGTTTGCAGAATATCTGTCCTGCAAAAAGAAGCTGCTTCGCACCTGCAGAACCGGAATTGTAAACCGGGATGACAAAAGGTTTCCGGAGATCATAAGGCAGAGCACCTGCCGTCTGGTGACATTCGGATGCAGGGAAAAAGCTGATTTTATGGCAGCAGATGCAGCACTCGATCAGGCGCCCGGCGTGCTCGGTGTCTCATACCGGGTGCAGGGCGCAGCAGATTTTCCGGTACGGGTAGATCTGCCGGGTCTGTTTTCCGTTTCCAACTCGCTTGCCGCCATTGCGGTCTGCGCGCAGATGGGAATCCCGGAAAAGGCGATGCAGGAGGCACTTTCCGCAGTCCGCGTCCGTGGGCGGTGTGAGGCAGTTCCGGTGTATCCGGAAATGACGCTTCTCATTGACTACGCACACAATGCGATGAGCCTCGAAAGCCTGTTAAAGACACTGCGGAAATACCATCCGAAGCGCCTGATCTGTCTCTTCGGCTGCGGCGGAAACCGCGCGCGGGACCGGAGATTCCAGATGGGAGAGGTGTCGGGGCGTCTGGCGGATCTGACCGTCATCACCTCGGACAATCCGCGGGATGAGGAACCACAGGCGATTCTGGACGATATCCGGACGGGAATCGGGAAAACAGAAGGCGCTTTCGTTGAGATTGCAGACCGTAAGGAGGCGATCCGGTATGTGATCGAAAACCGGCAGCCGGGCGATCTCGTGGTGCTCGCGGGAAAAGGCCACGAAACGTATCAGATCCGGAAGGGGAAACGGTACGAGATGGATGAGCGCGTGCTGATCCGGGAAATACTGGAAGAAAGTAAGGGGAATGTATGAGCAGCGTTTACGCTGATGTAATCGTAGATATCACAAATGAAAAACTGGACCGGACCTTTCAGTACAAGGTTCCGCCGGAACTGACAGGGGAGATCGGTCCGGGAACGGCGGTACAGATTCCGTTTGGAAACGGAAACCGCACGATCACCGGCTATGTGCTTTCCGTCGGAAACGAGCCGAAATATCCGCAGGACCGGATGAAGGCCATCCTTGCGGTACAAAAGGATGCGGCGACCGTAGAGACGAAGCTCATCGCGCTCGCCGCGTGGATGCGTCATACGTACGGATCGACGATGATCCAGGCGTTAAAGACGGTGCTTCCGGTCAAAGTAAAGGCGCGCGGGAAAGAAACCCGCGAAATTGCGCTTCTTGCAGATCCCGCAGAGTGTGAGGAGCTGCTAGAAAACTACAGAAAGAAAAATTATAAAGCGAGAATCCGTCTCTTAAATGCGCTGCTGGCCCAGCCGGTTCTTCCAGGGCCGGTTGTGAGCAAGGAACTGAAAATCACGGCAGATACGCTGCACGTGATGGAAGAGCAGGGCGTGTTGGAAATCCGCCGTACGAGCACCTGGAGAAATCCGGTATCTGATGCGGCAGGAAGAACAACTGCGGGAAAACCAAACGAACAGCAGCAGGCCGTGGTGGACGGCATTCGAAAGGAATGGGAAGGGCAGAACCGCCCCTGCCTGATCCGCGGTGTGACGGGAAGCGGCAAAACGCTCGTCTATATGGAGCTGATGGAGCGAGTGCTGAAGGAAGGAAAACAGGTGATCGTGCTGATCCCGGAGATTGCGCTGACGTATCAGAACGTGGAGCGGTTCTGCGCACGGTTTGGAACAAGGGTCACGGTGGTCAACTCGCGGATGACACCGTCCGAACGCGCCGACCAGATGGAGCGCGCGCGGCGCGGGGAGGTCAGTATTATGATCGGTCCGCGTTCCGCACTCTTTGCACCGTTTCCGGATCTGGGGCTGATCGTAATCGATGAGGAGCATGAAACCTCCTACAAAAGTGAAGTGACGCCGCGCTACCATGCAAGGGAGACCGCCGTGCGCCGCGCCGGGCTGGAGCATGCCCATGTGGTGATGGGTTCGGCAACGCCGTCGGTGGATGCTTCTTACGCCTGCGAGACGGGAGCGTACGCGCTGTTCCGGATGGATGCGCGGTACGGAAATGCAGCACTTCCGTCCGTATGGATCGCGGATATGCGGGAAGAATTACAGATGGGAAACCGTTCGATTCTGTCCGGAAAACTGCGGGAAGAGATCGAAAAACGGCTTGAAAAAAAGGAACAGGTTGTACTGTTTCTGAACCGCAGAGGCTATGCGGGCTTCGTCTCATGCCGTGCATGCGGCCATGTGATGAAATGCCCGCACTGCGATGTATCACTGACAGCACACAATAACGGAAAGCTCGTCTGCCATTACTGCGGTTATGAAACACCGCAGGTACATGCGTGCCCGTCGTGCGGTTCCCCGTACATCGGCGGCTTCCGTGCCGGCACACAGCAGATCGAGCAGAACGTGAAAAAGCTGTTTCCAAAGGCACGCGTTCTTAGGATGGACGGCGACACGACAAAAACGAAAAACAGTTATGAAGAAATCCTGTCCTCATTTGCGGCGGGGGAGGCCGATATCCTGATTGGAACCCAGATGATCGTAAAAGGCCACGATTTCCCGAATGTCACGCTGGTGGGAGCGCTGGCGGCGGATCTCTCCCTGAATGCAGTCGATTACCGTGCCGGGGAGCGTACGTTCCAGCTGCTGACGCAGGCAGTCGGCCGCGCCGGAAGAGGCGAAAAGCCGGGAATGGCAGTCATTCAGACGTACCATCCCGAACATTACAGCATTCAGACGGCGGCAGAGCAGGATTACGGGACATTTTACGAGAAAGAAATGGACTACCGCCGTCTGATGGGATATCCCCCGGCGGCGGAGCTTCTGGCGATCCACGGAGCCGGGGAGGATGAAGCGCATCTGACGCAGGCGATGGAATACATTCGCAGATATCTCATCCGCATCCGGGGAAACCGCGAAGTCCAGATCATCGGCCCGGCAAGTGAGGCAGTGTCGAAAATCAATGACCTGTACCGCATGGCCGTGTATGTACGCGCGCCGCAGGAAGAGGTGCTGGCAGAGCTGCGGGAAAAACTGGAGCGGTATATCGAGATTAACAAAGGCTTCCGTACCGTTTATTTACAGTTTGACTTCAGCAGAAAGTATTAGTTTTTTCATACTGTTTACACATAGATTATTTATAATAGAAGAGCAAAAGAAAGGAAAAGAATTATGGCAATCAGAGAAATCAGAGTCGTAGGCGACCGCGTATTAACGAAAAAATGCAGACCGGTGGAGGAGATGACACCAAGAATCAGCGAGCTGATCGATGACATGTTTGACACCATGTATGAGGCAAACGGTGTCGGCCTTGCCGCACCGCAGGTCGGCATCTTAAAGAGAATCGTAGTCATGGATGTGGACGGAACCCCACATCTTCTGATCAATCCGGAAATCCTGGAGACTTCCGGAAGCCAGACAGGAGCAGAAGGCTGCTTAAGCCTTCCGGGAAAATCCGGTACAGTAACCCGTCCGAATTACGTAAAGGTAAGAGCACTGGACCGCGACATGCAGCCGTTTGAACTGGAGGGAACCGAACTTCTTGCCCGCTGCATCTGCCACGAGTGCGATCACCTCGATGGACATATGTATACAGAAAAAGTAGAAGGCGAACTCTGGGACAACACGTACGATGAGTATGAGGAGTACGAGGACGAAGAGTAAGTCTTAAAATAAAGGAGATGACTTCAGATGAAAGTGGTATTTATGGGAACCCCGGATTTCTCCGTGGGAACACTTGAGGCACTCGTGGAGGCCGGTTATGAGATCACAGGCGTTGTGACCCAGCCGGACAAACCGAAGGGCCGCGGAAAACAGATGATGCCGACACCGGTGAAAGAGGTAGCCGAAAAACACGGCCTTCCGGTCTATCAGCCGCGCCGCGTGCGGGATACAGAGGCGATCGAGGAGATCCGGAAAATGGAGCCGGATGTGATCGTTGTCGTTGCATTCGGCCAGATTATTCCAAAAGAGATTTTGGACATGCCGAAATACGGATGCATCAACGTTCATGCCTCCCTGCTTCCGGCTTACCGCGGAGCAGCGCCGATCCAGTGGGCTGTCATGAACGGCGATGAAGTGAGCGGCGTAACCATTATGAAGATGGATGAAGGCCTCGACACAGGCGATATGCTGACGAAAGTGGAAGTTCCGCTTGCAGCAGATGAGACCGGCGGCAGTCTCTTTGACAAGCTCGCCGCAGCCGGAGCAAAACTTCTGGTGGAGACACTTCCAAAACTTGAAAAAGGCGAAGTGACACCGGAAAAACAGCCGGAGATAAGCACCACAGAGTATGCGCGGATGATCAAAAAAGAAGACGGAAAGATCGACTGGACGAAGAGTGCCGTTGAGATCGAACGTCAGATCCGTGCGATGAGCCCGTGGCCGAGTGCTTTTACAAAAGTAAACGGAAAGAACCTGAAAATCTGGGATGCCAAAGTCATTGCCATGTTCGGCGGCGATCTGTTCTCGAAAATTCCGGGACAGAATCCGACGAAAAGTGCCGGAAAAGTCTGGGTGGCAGATGAGACAGGCCTCCATGTAAAGACGGGAGACGGCATTCTGGTGATCGAGGAGCTGCAGCTCGAAGGAAAGAAACGGATGAAGACAGCCGATTTCCTGCGCGGCTATGCGATCGAGCCGGGTACCAGACTTGGCGAATAAAAGAGAAAAAGCAACCTGAAGTTGAGGCGGGGAACTACACAGCGGTGTGATGGCTGCTGTGCCTGAGAAAAAAGGAGAAAAACGATATGGGACTTTTTTATGACAGTACGTATCTGCTGGTGATTCTTGCTGCACTGATTTCTATGGCGGTATCCGCCCGCATGAACACGATTTTCAGCAAATATCAGACCGTCCGCTCGTACAGCGGCATGACGGGACGCGAGGCGGCGATGCGCATTCTGCATCAGGCCGGCATCTACGATGTGACCGTCCGCCACGTATCCGGTAAGCTGACCGACCACTATGATCCGCGGACAAAAACCGTGAATTTATCGGATGCGGTTTACGATTCAACCTCGGTCGCAGCGATCGGCGTCGCAGCGCATGAGTGCGGCCATGCCGTACAGCACAATACGGATTACGTGCCGCTGCAAGTAAGAAGCGCCATTGTTCCGGCAGCGAACCTTGGATCCCAGCTTTTCTGGCCGCTGTTCCTGATCGGACTGATTTTCAGCCTTCCGATGCTGGTGAAAGCCGGTATCTGGCTGTTTGTGCTGGCACTGGCATTCCAGGTGGTAACACTTCCGGTTGAGTTCGATGCGTCGAGAAGAGCATTAAAAATGCTCAGTGAGGGCGGTATGGTGACAGAGACGGAACACGACGGAGTCAAGAAAGTACTCTGGGCTGCAGCCATGACATACGTGGCAGCGGTGATCGGTTCTCTGCTGCAGCTGCTCCGGCTGCTGATTTTATCCGGAGCATTTAGGAGAAATGATGACTGATACAATCAATACAAGAGAGCTGATTATGAACACTCTGCTTGAGATGGACAGGGAGAAAACGCCCTGCCATCTTGCTGTAAGGGACGCCCTCGATAAATACCAGTTCCTGCCGCGGCAGGACCGTGCGTTTATCAAGCGGGTCTGCGAGGGAACCGTGGAATACGGCATCCAGAATGACTACATCATCAATCAGTATTCCAAAATCAAGATCAACAAATGCAAGCCGGTGATTCGTGCGATCTTACGGATGTCGGTGTACCAGATCCGTTTTCTTGACGCAGTACCGGATTCGGCAGTCGTCAATGAGGCGGTGAAACTGGCGGAAAAGAAGCATTTTTACAACTTAAAGGGCTTTGTCAACGGCGTTCTGCGCACGATCGTGCGGGAGAAAGATCATCTGCAGATGCCGAAGGAGAACAATACTACGCAGTATCTTTCCGTGAAATACTCCATGCCGGAATTTCTGGTTGAGGAGTTCGTATCCCAGTACGGAAAAGAAACGGCAGAAACGATGATGGCGGATTTCCTGAAAGAAAAACAGGTGACGATCCGTATCAACCGCTGGAACAATACGGTCGAGGAGACGAAGAAAAGCCTGGAAAGCCAGGGGGCAGAGCTGGAAAAAGCGCCGTATCTTGGCGAGGCGTTCTATCTGAAAAACTTTGAGACGATCGCATCACTGAATGCCTTCCAGGAAGGCCGGTTCCAGATTCAGGATGTGAGCTCCATGATGGCGGCGCATCTGGCAGATCCAAAGCCGGGTGACCAGGTGCTGGATCTCTGCGCGGCACCGGGCGGAAAGAGCCTCCATGCAGCAGATAAAATGAGAAATCAGGGATGCGTGGAAGCGCGTGATCTCACCGAATACAAGGTCGATCTGATCCGGGAAAATGTGCAGAGAGCAGGTGTTTCCTGCGTCGTGCCGAAGGTAAAAGATGCGGAACAGCTCGATGCGGAATGGATCGGAAAAGCGGACGTTGTGATTGCGGACCTGCCGTGCACCGGATACGGCGTCATCGGCAGAAAGCCGGATATCAAATATTACGCTTCAAAAGAAAAAGAAGAGGAGCTGGTACGGATTCAGCGGGCAATCCTTGCAAATGCCGCATCGTACGTAAAGCCGGGCGGCACACTGCTGTACAGCACATGTACCGTCAACAGAAAAGAAAACAGCGAGAATGCCGCATGGTTTCTGGAACAGTTCCCGTTTGAAGCAGTCAGTCTGGATGAACTGCTGCCGGATGAGCTGAAAAGCGGAGAAACGGCCAAAGGACAGCTGCAGCTGATCCCGGGGGTACACAAGACAGACGGATTTTTCCTTGCAAAATTCCGGAAAACAGAGGAAGGACGGGCGTAACAGATGGATATTAAATCAATGACCTTAGACGAATTAAAGGACGCCTGCCAGCAGATGGGAGAAAAGCCGTTCCGTGCCAAACAGTTATACGACTGGATGCATCATCGTCTGGCGGGCAGCTACGATGAGATGACGAATCTCTCGCTTGCCTTCCGGGAAAAATTAAAGGAACAGTATCCGCTTACCTGTCTCGAAAAAGTGCAGGTGCAGGAGTCCAAAATCGACGGAACGAGAAAATACCTGTTCCGCCTTAGCGACGGCAACGTGATCGAGAGCGTCTGGATGAAGTACCACCACGGAAATTCCGTCTGCATCTCATCCCAGGTCGGCTGCCGGATGGGCTGCCGCTTCTGCGCGTCCACAATCGGCGGACTCGTGCGGTGCCTGACTCCGTCGGAGATGCTCGACCAGATTTACCGGATTCAGGAGGACACCGGGGAGCGGGTCTCCAATCTGGTTGTCATGGGAACGGGTGAGCCGATGGACAACTACGACAATCTGGTGCGCTTCGTGCGGCTGCTTTCGAGCCAGGAAGGACTCAACATCAGCCAGAGAAACATCACCGTTTCCACCTGCGGAATCGTGCCGAATATGTACAAATTGGCAGATGAGGGACTCCAGATCACCCTGGCACTTTCCCTTCATGCGCCGAACGATGAAAAGCGCCGCGAGCTGATGCCGATTGCCAATAAATATTCCATTGATGAAATTCTCGATGCATGCCGCAATTACTTTGCAAAAACAGGCCGTCGGATTACATTTGAGTACTCTCTCGTTGGCGGGAAAAATGACAGCGAAGCCGATGCAAAAGAGCTTTCCGCGCGGATTTCGGATATCAACTGTCATGTAAATCTGATCCCGGTCAACCCGATCAAAGAGCGCGATTACGTGAAATCAACGAAAAAAGTCGTAGAGAATTTCAAAAATAAACTTGAAAAATACGGAATTAATGTTACTATTAGAAGGGAAATGGGCGCCGATATTGACGGAGCCTGTGGACAGTTAAGAAAAAGTTTTATCGATAAATCAAACGAACAGCCGTAAAAAGCGGCTGTCAATACAGGAGAAAAAAGCATGAAGGTATTTTCTGCAACCGATATCGGACAGAAACGGACGATGAACCAGGATTTTGTGTTTGCCTCCGCCTCTCCGGTCGGAAACCTTCCGAACCTCTTTGTCGTTGCAGACGGCATGGGAGGCCATAACGCGGGCGATTTTGCTTCGCGTTACGGTGTTTCTGTACTGGTGGAATCTGTAAAAAGGGATACGAATTTCAACCCGGTGCGGATCATTCGGCATGGAATTGAAGCAGCAAACAGCCAGATTTTTGAGCAGGCAAAACGAGATATATCCATGGAAGGCATGGGTACGACGATGGTAGTAGCTACGGTTGTCGGCAACTATGCCTACGTTGCAAACGTAGGAGACAGCAGGCTGTATCTGGCAGCAGATGGCACGTTTGACCAGGTGACGCAGGACCATTCCCTGATCGCAGAGATGGTGCGCCTTGGAGAACTCACTCCCGAGCAGGCGCGGAATCACCCGGACAAAAACATTATTACCAGAGCAGTAGGCACACAGGATACCGTAAAGATTGATTTCTTTGACATTCAGCTTGAAGAGGGCAATCAATTGGTGATGTGCTCGGACGGCCTTTCCAACATGGTAACGGATGAGGAGATTTTCGAACTCATCTGCCGAGAAGACGGTGAGGACAAGGCGAAACGTTTAATTGATAAAGCAAATGCAAATGGCGGCAGAGACAATATCGCAGTCATTGTCGTTGAACCATTTACAAACGAGGTGAAAGAATGTTAAAAGAGGGCGTTATTTTAGGAGAACGATATGAGATCATAAGCCGGATCGGTTCCGGCGGTATGGCTGATGTCTACAAAGCAAAAGACCACAAGCTGAACCGCATGGTGGCCGTCAAGGTTTTAAAACCGGAATTCCGGGAGGATAAAACCTTTATCCGCAAGTTCCGCACGGAGGCACAGGCCGCAGCAGGACTGTCCCATCCGAATATTGTAAATGTGTACGATGTCGGGGAGGACCGCGGCGTTTACTATATCGTCATGGAGCTTGTCGAGGGAATTACTCTGAAGGATTACATTGACCGCAAAGGAAAACTGAGCGTAAAAGAGGCAACCAGCATCGCCATTCAGGTTTCCCTTGGTCTTGAAGCAGCACACAACCGCAATATTGTACACCGCGATGTCAAACCGCAGAACATCATCATTTCCACAGACGGAAAAGTAAAACTTTCCGATTTTGGTATTGCAAAGGCAACTTCTTCCAATACGATCAGTTCGAACGTTATGGGAAGCGTACATTACAGCTCTCCGGAGCAGGTGCGCGGCGGATATTCGGACTATAAGAGTGATATCTATTCCCTTGGTATCACCATGTACGAGATGGTAACCGGAAGAGTGCCGTTTGACGGCGACACTACCGTTGCCATCGCAATCAAGCATCTGCAGGAGGAGATTGAATCTCCATCCAAATATACCCCGAACCTTCCGTTCGCACTGGAGCAGATCATCTTAAAATGTACCCAGAAGAGCCCGGACCGCCGTTACAATAACATGGCGGAGCTGATCGACGACTTGAAGCATTCGCTGATGGAGCCGCAGGGCAATTTCGTAAAAGTAACTCCGTTAAGTTCTCACGCCGAGACTGTTATGGTATCCGCAGAGGAGTTAAGCCAGATCCGTTCCGGCGCAGCAGCAAAGGCAAATGCGCAGACGGCAGAGGAGCCGGCCCGCAAGCGCTACAGCAAGATCGAGGATGAGGACGAGGACGAAGATTACAGCTACGAGGACGAAGAAGACGAGGATGAGGACGAAGAAGAGGATGACCGCGATTCCTACGATGAGGATGACGACGATTCCTACTACGACGATGACGACGACGATGACAAAGCCGGAAACAAACTCGAAAAGATCATCACAATCGGCGGTTTTGCGATTGTAGCCATCATCATCTGCATGGTAATCTACTTTATTGCACAGGCAGCCGGCATTGTCGGCGGAAAAGGACCGACCGCAGCTTCTTCCAGTTCCGCATCATCTTCGAGCAGCACGGAAGTTGTTTCTTCCAGCAGCAAAGAAGAGGAAAAAGTAACCGTTCCGGATCTGACCAATAAAACCGAGGCAGATGCAACCGCACTGGCAAACAGCCTGAACCTTGGTGTAGTCAACGGCGGAACCGAGGCATCGGATGTCATTGAGGCAGGAAAGATCTGCCGCCAGGATCTGACACCGGGAACGAAAGTCGATAAAAATGCAACGATTACGTATTATGTAAGCTCCGGAAAAGAAACCGTAACGATTCCGACCGGCATTGTGGGAACACAGAAAGACGCTGCAAGCGCTGCTCTGACCCAGCTTGGACTTCAGGTTTCTACCACAGAGGATTTCAGCGATACCGTTGCCGAAGGATACGTAATTTCCGTTGATCCGGCCGAAGGAAGCCAGGTTGCACCGGAATCCACCGTTACCCTCGTTGTCAGCAAGGGATCAAAGGACGCGGAAGAAATTGCAATCCGTGATGTAATTGGTCTGGATGAGGAAACTGCAAAATCAATTCTGAGCGATTTCAATATTATTGTAAAAACAGGAACCAGCAGCAAGGTGGCCGAGGGTGAAGTCATGGAGGTTGACCCGGCAGTCGGAACCAAAGTGAAGAAAGGTTCGGACGTTACGATTTATGTCAACAGCCCAAGTGCACAGCCAACGACGCCGGATGAGAATACACCGACCCCGACACCGGCCGAGCCGGGCGCAAATACCGCTACGGATGTTACCTGGTCCTGCAGCCAGACCTTAAGTGCGCCGGATCAGTATCAGGGTGGTATTGCAAAAATTGAGCTGATCCAGGATGATGGAAACGGAAACGAGACCTCCATCACCATCATGGACGGACAGGCCATTACGAGCTGGCCGTATTCTGTCAACACCAACTGGAGTGCTTCATCGTCTGCTTCTTCTACCGGAAGAATCGTCTTCTATGAGATGGATTCGAGCGGAAGTTATCAGGCAATTGCACAGTACCCATCGGTTCCGTTGAGTGAAGGGTGAGTATGACAGGAAAGATTATGAAAGGAATTGCCGGATTCTACTACGTAGACGTAGAAGAATCCGGCATTTATGAGTGCAAAGCAAAAGGAATTTTCCGAAAGGAAGGCCAGAAACCGCTCGTCGGAGATCTTGTGGAAATCGAGATTCTGGATGAAGCGGAAAAAACAGGAAATATGACCCGGATTCTGCCGCGAAAAAATGAACTGATCCGTCCGGCAGTGGCCAATATCGATCAGGCGCTTGTGATTTTTGCGCTGGAAAATCCGACCCCGAACCTGACGCTTCTGGACCGTTTTCTTGTGATGATGGAACAGCAGAACGTTCCGACGGCAATCTGTTTCAATAAAAGAGATCTTGCGGGGGAAGATTACACAGACCATCTGCGAAGCGTCTATGAGAACTGCGGTTACCGTGTCTTTACGGTGAGTGCAGCGAAAGAGCAGGGCATGCAGGAAGTGGAAGCATACCTGAAAGGGAAAACAACGGTGGTAGCCGGTCCGTCCGGCGTCGGAAAATCTTCGATCACAAACCGGATGCAGAAAGAAATCCAGATGGAGACCGGAGAGATCAGCAAAAAGCTGAAAAAAGGAAAACACACGACGCGCCATTCCCAGATGATCCCAATCGACCATGAGACGTATCTGTGCGATACGCCGGGGTTCAGCTCGCTTTATACAACCGATATGGAAAAAGAGGAGCTGAAAAACTTTTTCCCGGAATTTCATCCGTACGAAGGAAAATGCCGTTTCCTCGGCTGCATCCACGGAAAAGAGCCGGGCTGTGCCGTCAAAGAGGCACTGGAACAGGGAAATATCAGCAAAGAAAGATTTGAAAACTATACCATGTTCTATGAAGAACTGAAAGAACAGGAAAAGAGGAGATACTAGCATGAGCCGAGTATATCAGTTGGCACCTTCTATTTTATCCGCAGACTTCAACCGTCTCGGAGAACAGATCCAAAGGGTAGAGAAAGCAGAGTGCCGGTGGCTTCATATCGATATTATGGATGGAATGTTTGTACCATCCATTTCGTTTGGAATGCCGGTGGTAAAGTCGATCCGAAAAGAAAGCAGTCTGTATTTTGATGTTCATATGATGGTAAAGGACCCGGAGCGGTACGTAGAAGAATTTCAAAGCTGCGGGGCGGATATGATCACGGTTCACGCGGAGGCATGCCGCGATCTGGCAGAAACCGTGAAAAAGATTCATGAAACAGGCGCAGATGCCGGAGTTGCCGTAAATCCGGATACGCCGCTTTCTGCGGTTACGGACGTGATGGATCAGGTAGAAATGATTCTGATTATGAGCGTTTATCCTGGCTTCGGCGGCCAGAAGTATATCCCGGAGTCGACGGAGAGGATCCGTACGCTCCGCAGAATGCTGGATGAAAAGGGACTGGAGCATGTGCACATTCAGGTCGATGGCGGCATCAACTGCGCGACCATCGATGAAGTCCTTGCGGCAGGTGCCAACATCATCGTGGCAGGCTCTGCTGTATTTGGCAGCAACATCGAGCAGAACGTGCGCGAGCTGCAGGAAAAAATTTCTTCATACAGCAAAAAGGCAGAATAAGATACAAAAAGACAGAAAAAAGAGGCAGGGAAACGTGAGAACATGTATTATTTCGGGAGGGATGATCGAACCGGATTTTGCCTTCCCATATCTTCAGAAACAGCAGTTTGATATTATCCTGGCAGCAGACCGGGGACTGGAGTTCTGCTACCATTACCAGATTATGCCGACGTATATTCTGGGAGATTTTGACAGTTTATCTCCGGAGATTTTAAATTATTACAAGGAGAACCATGTCGCACCGATCCGGGAATTTAATCCCATGAAGGACAATACGGACACGGACATCGCATTTCAGCAGGCGATTGTTCTGGGAAGCAGTGAAATCACGATCCTCGGAGCAACAGGAGGAAGACTCGACCATTTCTTAAGTATTGTGCAGAACCTGAAAACGGCATGGGAGAAGAAAATTCCGGCTTACATCGTGGACAGCCGCAATCTGATTACGATTCCGGTGGAAACTTCGTTTGAAATCCGGAAAGAAGATCAGTTCGGAAAGTACGTTTCGTTCTTCCCGCTGGAAAAGGAAGTCGCATCCATCACCCTGGAGGGCTTCGCCTACCCGCTCGACCATCACTATCTGCCGAATACTTCGGGTGGTCTGTGCGTGAGCAATGAGATCGTCGAGGAGACCGCGCATGTATCGTACGAGGGCGGCATTCTTCTGATGGTACAGTCAAGAGATTAAAATCCATTGAAATCAAAGAGCCCGTGTGCTATAATTTATAGTTGCATTGGGCTCTTTTTGTGCATAAAAAGAACCCGAACAGAAAAAGAAGCGAAAAATAAAAACAAAGGAGATATAGATTACTATGAAATTAGGTATCGTGGGCCTTCCGAACGTCGGAAAAAGTACACTTTTCAATTCCCTGACCAAAGCAGGAGCAGAGAGCGCAAACTATCCGTTCTGTACCATTGACCCGAATGTCGGCATCGTGCCGGTTCCGGACAAGCGTCTGCAGCAGCTCGGAGATTTCTATCAGTCCAAGAAAGTAACACCGGCTGTCATCGAGTTCGTTGACATCGCAGGTCTTGTAAAAGGTGCATCCAAAGGAGAGGGACTTGGAAACCAGTTCCTTGCCAATATCCGTGAGGTAGATGCTATCGTTCACGTTGTCAGATGCTTCGAGGATCCAAACGTTATCCACGTAGACGGCAGCATTGATCCGCTCCGTGATATCGAGACCATCGACCTTGAGCTGATCTTCGCCGACCTTGAGGTACTCGAGCGCCGTATTTCCAAAACTGCAAAATCTGCAAGAATGGACAAAGAGGCAGCAAAAGAGCTCGAATTCCAGGAGCGTCTGAAAAAACTGCTCGAGGACGGAAAAGATGCCATCCTGATGGAACTGCAGAACGAGGACGAGGAGAAATGGATCGCAGAGTACAACCTGCTGACCAGCAAACCGGTCATCTACGCAGCAAACGTAGCAGAGGATGATCTCGCTGACGACGGTGCAAACAACTCCTATGTACAGTCCGTCCGCGAATATGCAAAAGAGCACAACAGCGAAGTATTCGTCATCTGCGCCGAGATCGAGGCAGAAATCTCCGAACTCGAAGAGGATGAGAAAAAAATGTTCCTCGAGGATCTTGGTCTTACCGAGTCCGGTCTGGAAAAACTGATCGCAGCAAGCTACCGTCTGCTCGGCCTCATGAGCTTCCTTACAGCAGGAGAGGATGAGACCCGTGCATGGACCATCAAAGTCGGAACAAAAGCACCGCAGGCAGCCGGAAAAATCCACACCGATTTCGAGCGCGGATTCATCAAAGCCGAGGTTGTCAATTATCAGGATCTGCTCGACTGCGGTTCCTACGCAGGAGCAAGAGAGAAAGGCCTTGTGCGTATGGAAGGAAAAGATTACATTGTCCGCGACGGCGATGTCATCCTGTTCCGTTTCAACGTTTAACACCAGTAGACAAGAAGTCCCCCGCTTCTAAAGCGGTGGGATGAATTGTTAAAAGAAACATAACGGCAGTGGCGGGCGGAGAGAAATCGGTATCCTCCACTGACATGAGGCAAGTCACAGTCGAACTATTTTCGACATGTCAGACTCCGTGAAAATACCGACTGTGAGTTGAAACAATGAACTGAAAATTAGAGAGAATAAAATCTATGGATATGGAAATTAATTTTCCCAATCTCGGGATTTATCTCGATTATGTGGGAAAAAACATCAGTATTTTCGGATTTTCCATTGCCTATTACGGCATCGTGATCGTAACCGGTATGATGATTGCGATCTGGATTGCCCAAAGAGAGGCAAAGCGGACGGGGCAGAACCCGGAGCAGTACCTCGATCTTGCGATGATCGGCATCGCAGCCGGTATTCTCGGGGCGCGGATTTACTACGTTATATTTGCCTGGGACTATTATAAGGATGATCTTTTGAGTATTTTCAACATCCGCCAAGGCGGACTTGCCATCTACGGCGGTATCATCGGTGCCTGCATTGCGGTGGTGATTTACAGCAGAAAGAAGAAACAGAACTTCAGCCTTCTGATGGATACCGCGAGCATAAGCATCGTGTTCGGTCAGATTATGGGACGGTGGGGAAACTTCTTTAACCGTGAGGCATTCGGTGACTACACTAACAACCTGTTTGCAATGCAGCTTCCGGTTTCCGCGGTCCGTGCCAATGAAATCACACAGAAAATGTGGGATCATGTGGTGACGGTAAACGGCGTCGAGTATATTCAGGTGCATCCCACCTTTTTATATGAAAGTTTATGGAATGTGGGTGTCCTGCTTTTTCTTTTCTGGTTTCGGAAAAGAAAAAAATTTAACGGCGAAGTGTTCCTGATGTATCTGATAGGATACGGCCTTGGAAGAATCTGGATCGAGGGACTCCGCACCGACCAGCTTCTGCTTCCGGTGGTGGGACTTCCGGTTTCCCAGCTCCTTTCGGGGTGCCTTGTGGTGGGATGTACCATCCTGGTGGTATGGAAACGAAAAAAATTATCATCCGGTGGGGAGACAGCCCATTCTTAAGGATAAAACCAGTGAAAAAAACAGAATAAAAATACAGAAAAGGGGAAAACCGGCAAAAAAGGTTTTCTCTTTTTTTGATACAAAATTGGTATAAAAAAGGCGGAAAATGCGCATAAAAATGTTGCATTTTGGGGAAAATCTTAAAAATGAAATAGAAAAAAGACCTTGCTATTTTCCCTAAGTTGATATAGAATAAAAACATAAGTGGTAGAAAGTGGTGAAAAGTGGTGCGTTGTGGAGCGGATGTGGCAGTCCGGCTGCGGCGCGATACATGAAGTGGTGCGTGGGGAGACCGCCATTTCAGGTGATAAGAGGGTTTTCATTATGTTCATGGGAGAGTACAGTCATACGATTGACGCGAAGGGAAGATTGATCATACCGTCCAAGTTCAGAGAACAGCTGGGAGAAGAGTTCGTACTGACGAAGGGATTGGACGGATGCCTTTCCATTTACCCAAACGACGAATGGGCTGCCTTTGAAGAGAAGCTGAGAGCCTTACCACTTACAAACAAAAACGCCAGAACTTTTTCCCGTTTCTTTGTAGCAGGTGCTACGTCATGTGAACTGGACAAGCAGGGGAGGATTCTCGTACCGGCAACGCTGCGGGAATTTGCTGGTCTGGAAAAAGATGTAGTCCTTACCGGAAATATCAACCGGATTGAAATCTGGAGCAAGGAAAAATGGAACGAAAACAGCAATTATGATGATATGGATGCCATCGCCGAATCAATGGAAGAGATGGGCATTGTGATCTGATCTGTTTCGTTGGGATACAGGAGATGACCATGGAATTTTCGCATACATCAGTATTACTGAATGAAACCATTGAAAACCTTAAGATAAAACCGGACGGAATCTACGTGGACGGGACGTTGGGAGGCGCTGGACATTCCAGTCATATATGTGAGCGCTTATCTGCCACGGGGAGATTAATAGGCATAGATCAGGACGAAGCTGCGATAGCTGCTGCGGGTAAACGCCTGGAACCATTTCAGAACCAGGTCACGATTATCCGCAGCAATTATTGCGATATGGTTCCGCGTCTTGCCGAAATCGGAGTCACCGGGGTAGACGGAATCCTGCTGGATCTTGGAGTTTCATCCTATCAGCTGGATAATGCAGAGCGTGGATTCACATACCGTGAGGATGTTCCGCTGGATATGCGGATGGATCAGAGAAATGCTCTTTCCGCGTACGAAGTCGTGAACGATTACAGTGAAGAGAATCTTTCGCGTATTCTCCATGAATATGGAGAAGAGCGTTTTGCAAGAAAAATTGCACACAATATATGCGTAAGCCGGCAGCAGGCGCCGATTCGAACAACTGGGGAGTTAATCGAAATCATCAAGCGCTCGATTCCGGCAAAAATAAGGGCGACGGGCGGCCATCCGGCCAAGAGAACCTTTCAGGCAATCCGTATCGAAGTGAACCAGGAACTTACCGTTCTGTCGGAGTCACTGGACGGCATGATTGATCTCTTAAATGACGGTGGAAGACTTTGTGTCATCACCTTTCATTCTCTGGAAGACCGTATCGTAAAAAACATTTTCAGAAAAAACGAGCATCCATGTACGTGTCCGCCGGAATTTCCGGTCTGCGTATGCGGAAAGAAGTCCAAGGGAACCGTAGTAACTCGGAAACCGATCTTGCCGGGAGAAGAGGAAATGGAAACAAATCCCCGTTCCAAGAGCGCAAAACTGCGCGTCTTTGAACGAAAAGTGTGACGGCTCGGCACGAAGGAGACAGAGAAGTTATGGCCAGACGGGCAGATGGAAGGGTAAATTCGACAGATAGAACGAAACGTTATACGCCAGATACGTTTGAGGACGGAAGTGCGGTACGGCGTCTTGCAGCACAGCCGCAGGAAGCACCAAAAGAAGCACGGCCTCTGAAACTGGGTGTGAGCAGCCAGACAAGAAGAAACCGGGCACGGGCGACACAGATCAGCGCGGGCTACGCTGTTTTTCTTGCCATTGTCTGCACACTGTGTATCGCGGCGTGTGTTGCGTATGTCAAGTTGCAGACCGTGGTTACCACGCAGGCGGAAGACATTACCAGCAAAGAAAAAGAATTGAGCGATCTGAAGGCGGACAATGACGCCTATTACAATACAACGGTTGCCTCCGAAGATCTTGAGGCAGTCAAAGAAGCAGCACAGAACCGGCTCGGCATGAAATATGCAGATGAGTCCCAGGTAATTTATTTCGATGATTCAGAAAACAGCTATGTGAGACAGTATCAGGATGTTCCGGATGCGAAATAGGTGAAAACGTGAGTAAACAGAAAAAAAATAAAAAACGAAGCGGGGCATTCCGGAGACGGAAGACAAGTGGGCGTATGAGCAGAAAACTGGTAGCACTCTTTTTGGGAGTGATGCTGGTTTTTGTTGCTTTAGCGATTGACATTACGTATGTGAATGCCACAAAGGGAGAAAAATACGAAAGACAGGTTTTAAGCCAGACGCAGCAGTCCTACGACAGCAGGACAATTCCATTCCAGCGGGGAAGTATCACCGACCGGAACGGAACGATTCTGGCAACGAGTGAGAAGGTTTACAACGTTATTCTCGACTGTAAACTTGCCAATACGACGGTAAAAGATGAAGAAAAGAACGATACCCATCCGTACGTCGATCCGACCGTAGCAGCACTGGTCGAATACTTCGGACTCGACGAGACGGATATCCGGGATCGTCTGACCGGCGAAACGACAAAAGAAAGCCAGTACCAGGTTCTCGCCAGAGGGGTCTCGATGGACGCGAAAAAAGCGTTTGAGACCTATGTGGACGAGTACGCGGACAAAAAGAACAAGGAGCTCGATGAGAACGAGCAGGCGGAAAAAACATACCGTGCCAACATCCGCGGCGTCTGGTTCGAGGAATCCTACCACAGAACGTATCCGTTAAATTCACTTGCCTGCGATCTGATTGGATTTACGTATTCAGGAGACACGGCAGACTGGGGAATCGAAGGGTATTATTCCAGTATCTTAAATGGCGTGAATGGCCGCCAGTTCGGCTATTACAACGAAGATGCGGATATGGAACAGACGATCATCGAGGCGCAGCCGGGCAAAAATGTGGTTACGACGATTGATGTAAATATTCAGAAGATTATCCGCACGGCGATCGAGAATTACAATGAGCGGATTCATGTCCAGAACGGCGCGGACGAATCGGACACTGAGACGAACCGTCAGACAAAAGCAGCAAAGAATATCGGCGTTGTCGTGATGGATCCGAACAATGGAGAGATTCTTGGTATGGATTCTTCCGACTGGTATGACCTGAACAATCCAAGAGATCTGACACCGTTCTATTCGCAGGAAGAAATTGATGCGATGAACGATAACGAGACAATGGAGGCTTTGAGTGCCATCTGGAAAAACTACTGTATTTCCGATGCATACGAGCCAGGTTCCACGGCAAAACCGATGAACGTGGCGGCGGCATATTCCCTCGATGTAATCGATGATGATACCCTGTTTGATTGTGAGGGGTTTGAGACGATTGCAGGGCAGATGATCCGCTGCGGAGCTTATCCGGGAGCACATGGCGTACAGACACCGGCCGATGTACTGAAAAACTCCTGCAACGCTGGTATGATGCAGATCGGACAGAAGATGGGAGCAGCGGAATTTCTCCGCTATCAGGATATTTTCGGTTTCGGCAGTCTGACGGGAATTGACCTGCCGGGTGAGGCGTACGGCCTGGTTCACACGGAGGATACCATGGGACCGACCGAGCTTGCAACGAGTACATTCGGACAGGGCTACACCGTGACGATGGTACAGCAGGCAGCTGCGTTTTCCTCTCTGATCAACGGAGGCAATTATTACCAGCCGCATGTGATGAAGACGATCACGGACAGCACAGGAGCCGTTGTTGAGAGCAATGAGCCGAATCTGGTGCGTCAGACGGTTTCCGCGGAAATCAGCGATAAAATGAGAAGTTTCCTCCAGGGAGTCGTGACCGATGGAAGCGGCCAGAGTGCAAAGGTTGCCGGTTACACGATGGGAGGAAAAACAGGTACTGCACAGAAGTATCCGCGAGGCAATGGAAAATATCTCGTTTCCTTTATCGGATTTGCACCGGTAGAAAACCCGAAAGCTGTTGTTTACGCGATTGTGGACGAGCCGGATGTAGAAAATCAGGCGAACAGTGTGCTGGCACAGGAGATCGTAAAAGAGATCTACACAGAACTGCTGCCGTATTTGAACGTATTCCCGGATGATACGGACGGTGTGACGGGCGAAGGCTCCGAGACCGGAACGGATGATCCAAACGTAGCGGCACCGGTACAGGAAGACGATACGGAAAACAGTGCTGAAAACAGCAATATCGAGAACGGCGGTCTGACAAACGCCGAGCTGGATCTCATCAATGAAGAGTAAAAAAACATAAAAAACAAAAGACATAACCCCATAGCAGTTTCCATATAGTGTTATCATAATGGATTCGGCTATGGGGTATTCTATGCGTAAAAACAAAACGTATCACCGGAAAAAGACGGTTCTTCTGTGGGTACTCTGCATGGGAATGATGGTCGGACTTGCCGGGCGGCTGGTGTATCTGTGTGTGTTCCGGTCCGTCTATTATTCCGAGAAGGCGGATGATCTGCACGAGCGGGAGCGCGGGATCAAGGCGGCGCGCGGCCGGATTCTTGATGCAAACGGGGAAGTTCTCGCGGCAAACCGCACGGTCTGTACGATTTCCGTGATCCACAGCCAGATCGAGGAGCCGGAGGCGGTGATTGCGATGCTGGTAAAAGAGCTTGGAATTTCGGAGGAGACGGCGCGGAAACGCGTGGAGAAGCGGTCTTCAATCGAGCGTGTCAAGACGAATGTGGACAAGGAGACGGGTGATACCATCCGGTCGTACGGATACGCGGGGGTAAAAGTGGATGAGGATTTCAAGCGGTATTACCCCAAAGGGAAGCTGGCGTCGCGCGTTATCGGCTTCACCGGAGGCGATAATCAGGGCATCATCGGACTGGAGGTGGAATATGAGGAAATTTTAAAAGGGATCAACGGAAAAATCCTGACGACAACGGATGCGCGCGGGATTGAGCAGAACGGCATCGGGGAGAGCCGCCAGGAGCCGGTGGCGGGAAGGGACTTAAAGGTCAGCCTGGATGTCAATATCCAGGCGTACTGCCAGCAGGCAGCGGAAAAGGCGATGGCAGAAAAACAGGCGGACAGCGTCTCGATTCTTCTTATGAATCCGCAGAACGGAGAAATCTATGCCTGTGTCAATGTGCCGGAGTTCGACCTCAACGATCCGTTCACGCTGCAGCAGGATACAACGGGACTTTCGGAAAAAGAAATTCAGGATCTGCTGAACCAGATGTGGCGGAATGCCTGCATCAACGATACGTACGAGCCGGGATCTACCTTTAAGATCATCACGATGTCGGCGGGACTTTCGGAGGGCGTTGTGTCGCCGAACGATTCGTTTTTCTGTCCCGGCTACAAAATCGTGGAGGACCGCCGGATCCACTGCCACAAGCGGACGGGACACGGAGCCGAAAACTTCGTGCAGGGCGCGCAGAACTCGTGCAACCCGGTGTTCATTGAAGTGGGGCTGCGGCTCGGTGTGGAAAAGTTCTGTGATTACTTCCGGAATTTCGGTCTGATGGAAAAGACGGGGATCGATCTGCCGGGCGAGGCATCGACGATTATGCATAAGGAGGAAAACATCGGAGAGGTTGAGCTTGCGACGATGGCATTCGGCCAGTCCTTCCAGATCACGCCGATCCGCCTGGCGGCGACGGTCTCTGCGCTCGTCAACGGCGGAAAAATGGTGACGCCGCATGTCGCAACGGATGTGCTCGATGAAGAAGGAAATGTTGTAAAGCATCTGAATTTTCCGGAAAAAGAAGGGGTTCTTTCGGAAGAAACTTCCAGGACGGTGCGCGAAATTCTGGAAAGCGTCGTTTCAGAAGGGTCTGGAAAGAATGCGTACCTCGAGGGATATTCCATCGGCGGAAAGACGGCAACCTCGCAGACACTTCCGCGGAGCGCCAACCGCTATATTTCCTCATTCCTCGGCTTCACCCCGGCGGAGCATCCGACGGTGCTGGGGCTTTGCATTATCCGCAATCCGCAGGGCGTCTACTACGGCGGAACGATCTGCGCGCCGGTGATCCGCGATATCTTTTCCAATGTACTTCCGTATCTCGGTATTGGACACAATTCTTAGGAAACCTGAGAATTGTGTCCTTCGCAGCCCTCATTTAAAGTTTTGCTTCGCAAAAGGAGGGCTGCTCACACCTGAATCACTTTCTTACGCAGCGAAACAGCAAGTGTTTCACTGCTGAGCGAACCGTAACTTGGATTATAAAAGAAGGTTGCGAAACAGAACAAAAAGCTATATACTGAATAGGCTGGAGAAAATATTTTGACATGCCTGTTCCGTACACAATCCGTACAAAAAGGAAGAGGTGCGTCTATGAAAAGAGAAATGATCCTGCCGGTCCTTCTTTCCTTTGGCATCAGCCTGGCGCTGGGGCCGGTTCTGATCCCGTTTCTGCGAAAAGTCAAAGCGGGGCAGAAGGAGCGGGAAGAGGGTGTGCCGAGCCACCAGAAAAAAGCGGGAACTCCGACGATGGGCGGCGTGATGTTTCTGGCGGCGTTTACCGCAGTTTCCCTCCTTTTCCGGAAAGAGGGAGCGGAAGTGGTTCCGGTGCTGTTTCTGACGCTTGGTTTTGGCCTGATCGGCTTTCTCGATGACTATCTGAAAGTCGTGCTGCACCGCAGCGACGGGCTGTACCCGAAGCAGAAAATGGCACTGCAGGCAGTGATTACAGCAGTCTTTCTGTGGTATTTGGCGCGTTTTTCCGGAATTTCCCTCCGGATGCGCATTCCGTTCCTTCCAGGCAAAGAGCTGGACGCAGGGATTTTTACGATTCCGTTTCTCGCCTTTGTGATTCTTGGAACGGTCAACGGTGTCAACTTTACCGACGGCCTTGACGGGCTGGCGGCGAGTGTGACGATTTTAAATGCTGTTTTCTTTTCCGTGGCATCGATCGGCCTCGGAAACGGTGTTTCCCCGTCCCCGCTTGCGGTTATCGGGAGTCTGCTGGGGTTTCTGGTATTCAATGTATTTCCTGCCCGCGTCTTTATGGGCGATACAGGAAGTCTGGCACTCGGCGGTTTCGTCTCGGGAATGGCGTGTTTCTTACGTCTCCCCTTATTTCTGCCGCTTGTGGGATTCATTTATATGATGGAGATTCTCTCTGTGATCCTGCAGGTGTCATTCTTCAAACTGACGAAGGGAAAACGGATCTTCAAGATGACGCCGATCCATCACCATTTCGAGCTGATGGGCTGGTCGGAGACACAGATTGTGACGGTGTTTGCTACAATCACAGCGATATTATGCCTGATCGCATTGATGGGGCTTTAAAATATGGAGGTAATCAAACATGATTTTCGCAGGAAAAAAAGTACTGGTTTTCGGAACCGGAAAGAGTGGAATTGCAGCGGAGGATCTGCTGCACAAGAAAGGTGCTTCTGTCGTTCTTTACGATGGAAATGACAAACTCGAAAAAGAAGAAATCTTAAAAAAATTAGAGAGCCGTGACAGCGTGGAAGTTGTCTTAGGCGAGCTCCCGGAGGAGATGCTCGACAGCCTTGATCTTGTCGTTTTAAGCCCGGGCGTTCCGACGGATCTGCCGGTTGTCCTTAAAATGAAAGAAAAAGAGATCCCGGTCATCGGTGAAGTGGAGCTGGCGTATCAGGTAAGCCGCGGAAAAGTGCTTGCGATTACCGGTACCAACGGAAAGACCACCACAACATCGCTGCTCGGCGAGATCATGAAAGCATATCAGCCGGAAGTAAAAGTGGTCGGAAACATCGGAACCCCGTACACATCCGCAGCACTCGACACGACAGATGATACCGTAACGGTTGCCGAGATCAGCAGCTTCCAGCTGGAAACCATCAAAGAGTTCCATCCGGCGGCAAGTGCGATCACAAACATTACCGAGGATCATCTGAACCGCCATCACACGATGGAAGAGTATATCCGCGTGAAAGAGTGTATCACCGAAAATCAGACGATGGATGATCTTTGTGTGCTGAATTATGAGGACGAAATCCTGCGCCCGTTCGGCGAAAAACTGATGGCAGAGAAGAAAGTACAGGTGATGTACTTCTCGAGTCTGCGTGCGTTAAAGGACGGCATCTATTATCAGGACGGCGAAATCCGCATTGCAAAGAACGGCGAGACGGAGCTTCTGACCAGAACCGACGACTTAAAACTGCTCGGCTTACATAATTTTGAAAACGTCATGGTTGCTTCTGCGATGGCACTTCATGCAGGCGTGCCGATGGAAACTGTCCGCAAAGTCATTCAGGAGTTTGCAGGGGTAGAGCACCGCATCGAGTATGTCTGCGAGAAGGACGGCGTGGCATATTACAACGATTCCAAGGGAACGAATCCGGATGCGGCCATCAAAGGCATCCAGGCGATGAACCGCCCGACTCTACTGATCGGCGGCGGCTACGACAAGCAGTCCACCTACGAAGAGTGGATTCAGGCATTCGATGGAAAGGTACGTTTCCTGGTTTTGATCGGAGATACGAAAGAGAAGATCGCAAAAGCGGCAAGAAACGTCGGATTCAACGACATTATCATGGCAGACAACTTAAAAGAAGCCGTACAGATCTGCCACGACAAGGCAAATGCAGGGGATGCGGTTCTTCTTTCCCCGGCCTGCGCAAGCTGGGATCAGTTTAAGAGCTATGAGCAGCGCGGTGAGCTGTTTAAGGAGTACGTAAGAGCACTGTAAAAATGGTTACTGTTCACTCAGCAGTAAAACACTTGCTGTTTTACTGCGTAAGAACTGTAACTAAAAACGTCATATCAGGAAACTATCCCGCATAAGCTGAAAAAGAGCGAACGGCGGGTGTGGCGCGGATGCGGAAGGAAAAAGAGAAAAAAATAGATGGGACGCTGCTGGTGACGGTATGGATTCTGCTTGGCCTTGGCCTTGTGATTCTGTACAGCGCCAGCGCGTATAACGGCCGGGTCAGATTCCATGACCCGGCTTATTATTTCAAGAAGCAGCTCTTTGCAAGTGCGCTCGGTGTGATCGGTATGTATGCGGTTGCAAAAATAGATTACCGGCGGCTGTTTGCACTGGCACCGTGGTTTTATGCGGCTTCCCTTGCGCTCTCGACGGCGGTGCTCTTTTTCGGAAGTGAGTACAACGGCTCGAAGCGGTGGTTAAAGCTTGGCCCCTTATCGTTCCAGCCCTCGGAATTTGCCAAGATGGCGGTGATTCTCTTCCTGCCCTGGGTGATGGAGCACACGAAAGGCCGGTCCGACAGTCTCTGGTTTATGACAAAGGCGGTGCTGTGCACCCTGCCGATTGCAGCGCTTGTCGGAAGCAATAACTTAAGTACGGCGATTATTTTGCTCGGAATCTGTGCGTTTCTGATCTTTATTTCACATCCGGGCTACCTGCCGTTTCTCGGAATCGGAGGCGCCGGCATCGGGTTTATTGCCGTTTTTCTGATGATGGAGAGCTACCGCCTCGAACGCCTTGCCATCTGGCGCAACCCGGAGGCGTACGAGAAGGGGTTCCAGACCATTCAGGGACTCTATGCGATCGGCAGCGGGAGAATCTTTGGCTGCGGGCTTGGAAAAGGCCTGCAGAAGCTTGGCTTTGTGCCGGAAGCGCAGAATGATATGATCTTTTCGATTATCTGTGAGGAGGGCGGACTGTTCGGCGCCTGCCTGGTGATCGCCGTGTTTGCGGTACTGATCTGGCGCCTGATGGTCATTTCGATCCATGCGCGGGATCTTGGCGGAGCACTGATTGCGGGCGGAATTATGGGGCATATTGCGCTTCAGGTGATCCTGAACATCGCGGTTGTGACAAATACGATTCCGAATACCGGCATTACGCTGCCTTTTATCAGTTACGGCGGCACCTCCGTGCTGTTTCTGCTCGGCGAGATGGGGCTTGCCCTGTCGGTCTCGAGGGACACCGATTAAAAAGGCGGAAAAGCGCTACAGAACGGGAACAAAACGGGAGTGTAATGCATACCGTAAAAAGAGAGGCCGGATGGGAGAGAACAGGTGGGAGTATATCAGATTCTCGGCGGAAGGCGGCTTTGCGGAACGGTAACAGTCCAGGGTTCCAAAAATGCCGTTCTTCCCATGATCGCGGCGGCGGTTCTGACAAAAGATGAGGTCGTGCTGGAAGGCTGCCCGAAGATTTCCGATGTGGAGGATATGGCGGAGATTGTAAGAAGCCTTGGCGGAACAGTCTGGTGGGAGAGGAATGCGCTCCGCCTGAACTGTGAAAAGATCGAAAAAAGCCGTGTGGAGGGAGCGCTTTCGAAGAGACTGCGCGCCTCTCTTTTGTTTCTGGGAAGTCTTCTTGCAAGGACAGGGGAGGCATACCTTGCAGGGGCCGGCGGCTGCCGGATCGGAAAGCGGCCGACGGACCTGCATCAGAGGGCAATGGAGCTTCTGGGAGCCGAGGTCTTCGAGGAGGACGGCACCATTCGGGCAAAGGCAGATCATCCGAAAGGAGCCGTGCTCTGCTTTCCGAAAAAGAGCGTCGGGGCGACGGAAAATGCGGTTCTTTTTGCTGTCGGAGCGGAAGGTGCAACAAGGCTGGAGCACTGTGCGCGGGAGCCGGAAGTGGTTCATCTCTGCCGGTTTCTTAAGGCCATGGGAGCGGAGATTACCGGCGAGGGGACGGAGCAGATTACCGTTTACGGAAGGCGGGGAAAGAGACTGCTGTCCGGCTGCCGGTATCGTGTTCCGGGTGACCGGATCGCGGCAGGGACGTATCTTCTGATGGGCGCGGCGACGCGGGGGCACCTGACGCTTTCCGGCGCGCCGCTGGACGAAATGGGGGCGGTTCTGTCCCTCTATCAGAAAATAGGTGGACAATATACAAGGAAGAGTGGTACACTGGTAGCAGACAGCAAAAACGTGCAGCATGCTGTTCCGTACGTGGAGACAGAGGAATATCCCGGTTTTCCGACGGATCTGCAGTCGCTGTATCTGGCGGCAGCGATGACGCTGGAAGGAAAGAGCTGTATCTGTGAAAATGTATTTGAGGACCGCCTCCGGACGGCAGAGGAGCTGCAGAAAATGGGCGGTACGCTGCAGATCTGCGGAAAATGGCTGACGGCCGAAAAAAGCCGTCTGCACGGTGCAGAAGTTGTTTCCCAGGATCTTCGGGGCGGCGCGGCACTCGTATCGGCGGCGCTTGCCGCAGAAGGATTTTCCACAATCCGGCAGACAGAACTGATTGAGCGGGGGTATGAACGGTTTCCAGAAACGCTCCGGGAACTCGGAGCCAAGATTATCGTAGAAAAAGAAATATGAGACAGAAAAAAAACAGAAAAAAGAAGAAAAACAGAAAAATACGGATTCTGACCGGGGTGGTGCTTGGCGTCGGCCTTGCAGGTGCCTTGTTTTTTAATGTGTTCAAAATCCGCAATATCCAGGTGGCGGGGAACACCCGGTATACAAAAGATGAAATCAAAGAGATGGTCGCGGGCGACAAGTGGATGAAAAACACGGTGCTTCTTACGACGTTTCATTCGAAGGTTGATATGAGCGATATTCCTTTTATGAACTCCGTGGAGTTTACGTTTGTAAGCTATGACACCATCTGCATCCAGGTAAATGAGAAAAAAGTGGTCGGTTATGTCGAGTACGAAGGCCAGAAGGTCTATTTTGACAAGAACGGCATCGTGCTGGAGTGCGTGGACGAGGAGCAGGAAACACCTGCGGAGGGTGAGTCTTCCGATGGAACGAGTGCGGATGGATCCCTTACGAGTGAGTCGCTTGCATCCGAAAGCAGTACGTCCGACGGTGCGCTCTCGGCGGATACGATTAAAAGTGCACGTGTGACAACGACAGACTTTCAGCCGACCCTTTCCGATGTTCCGCTTGTAACAGGACTTACGTTTGACTATGTGACCGTGAACGAGCAGCTCCCGGTTGAAAAACCGGCAGTTTTCCGCACCATGCTCGCACTTACGAGAATGACGGAGAAATACAATATCACGCCGGACAGTGTGGAATTTAATGAGAACAGCGAAATTATTCTGCATTACTATGATACCGTGCGGATTCTGCTTGGAACCGATACGGCGTTAGAAGAAAAGATGACGCGCGTAGCAGCAATCCTGCCGAGCCTTTCCGGTCTTTCCGGAGAACTCCATATGGAGGATTACAAGGACGGCGACAGCAGCTTTGTCTTCTCGAAAGATGTATAAGAGGAAAGGAAAGCCGTCAAAAAAACGCAATAATCCTGAATTTTTTATGAAATACGAAAAAAACAGTTGATTATTTTCCGAAGAAATTATATTATATCTTTATGTATGACCATCAGAATATCAGACTATTTTGAGATAGACAGCAGTTCATAATCAAAAGGAGGAAGTTGAAATTGTTAGAGATCATGACAAATGAGGCAGAATCATCTGCAAAGATTATCGTAATCGGTGTAGGTGGTGCAGGAAATAATGCTGTAAATAGAATGGTGGAGGAATCCATCGGCGGCGTTGAATTCGTTGGAATCAACACCGATAAACAGGCGCTGACCCTCTGTAAGGCACCTACCATTCTCCAGATCGGCGAGAAGCTGACCAAGGGACTGGGCGCAGGAGCAAAACCTGAGGTTGGAGAGAAAGCAGCCGAGGAGAGCATCGAAGAGCTCAAACAGATCATGGAAGGCGCTGATATGGTATTCGTCACCTGCGGTATGGGCGGCGGAACCGGAACAGGTGCAGCACCGGTTGTAGCAGGCGTTGCAAAAGAAATGGGCATTCTGACTGTCGGCGTTGTAACAAAACCGTTCAAATTCGAGGCAAGAACCCGTATGAGCAATGCGCTGATGGGAATCGAAAAACTCGAGGAAAACGTAGATACCCTGATCGTGATCCCGAACGACAAACTTCTTGAAATCGTAGACCGCCGGACAACCATGCCGGAGGCATTAAAGAAAGCAGACGAGGTTCTGCAGCAGGCCGTACAGGGCATCACAGACCTGATCAACCTGCCGGCACTCATCAACCTCGACTTCGCAGATGTTCAGACCGTTATGACCGACAAGGGTATCGCCCACATCGGTATCGGCGAGGCAAAGGGCGACGACAAAGCGCTCGAGGCTGTACAGCAGGCTGTTTCCAGTCCGCTGCTTGAGACCACCATCGAGGGTGCAAGCCACGTTATCATCAACATTTCCGGAGATATCTCCCTTATGGATGCAAACGATGCTGCAAGTTACGTACAGAATCTGGCTGGAGAGGATGCAAACATCATCTTCGGTGCTATGTATGATGATTCTGTTACCGATACAGCGAAGATCACCGTTATCGCAACAGGCCTCAACGATGCAACGGCGAAACAGGCAAGCGTATCCCGCAAAGAGCCGGCAGATGCAAGAAAGAGCGCATTTTCCAGCAGCAGCTTCTCTGCACAGGCAGCCGCTCCGGTACACACTGCTCCGAAAGCTTCCGCTCCGGTACAGCCGCAGCCACAGGTTCAGGTGCAGCCGCAGGTACAGGCTCAGCAGACCATGACAAGCAATGTTCCGAAAAAGGACATCCAGATCCCGGATTTCTTAAGAAACCGCAGATAAGCAAAGAATAATAAGCAAATAACGAATTTGCCTCGACACGCCGCAGACCGAAAATGTTGCGGCGTGTCGAAGTTTGTTGATCAAAAAAGAAGGTCATTCTTCCGAAAACGACAAAAAATTCACCCCCTTCCGTCTATAATAGGGTCTGTTAGAAATTCAGACCATGCAAAAGGCGCAGGGGGTGTTTTTTTGCACTATGAGATCTTTCTGGATCTTCTCTTTGCAGAGAATCTTCTGCTGAATTATACTATTCTGCGTCTTTCCTCTTTTCTTCTGAAACGATCTGCCACGCGAAGAAGGAGTTTTGCGGCAGCCGCGCTCGGCGCCGGTTATGCGGTGCTGTATGCCGTGCTTGCACGGTATCTGCCGGGTGCGCTGCTCGCCCTGGTCGGAATCGGAATTACAACAGGGATGGTGAAATCTGGCTGCAGAATCACGACAGTACGGGATCTTGCGGTGGGAATGGCAGGCTATATACTGTCCGGTTTTCTGATCGGCAGTGCATACCGCCTGTTCCGGGAGCTGATGCCGGGAAGGGGAATTCTTCTTTTTCTTCTTTCCGGGAGTGCCGCATATGCGGGAACGCTCCTCCTGCTGAAGATCCGAAAGGAGATGCTCCTGGAACACGCCAGGCAGGTTACGGTACAGCTTGTGCAGAATGGGAAATGGAAAAAAGTAAAAGGACTGTACGACACGGGCAATACTTTGCGGGATGCCACAACCAAAAAGCCGGTCTCGGTCGTACCGTACACTGTGATACTCGAATTGTTCCCGGACGAAATGCGGACAGGGATTGCGGCGCTTGCAAGGCACGAGATGGTGCCGGAGCCGGAACGGCTTCTTGCGCTGCAGCCCCGTTACATACCGTTTCGCGGACTGGAAGGCCGGGGCTTTCTGCCGGTGATCCGGATCTCGGAAATGATTCTTGTGACAGAACATACAGCCAGGCACATAAGCGGACCGCTGATTGCGCTTGGCGGAGAAAATAGTTCATCTCCCAGGGGCTATGAAATAATTTTGCATCCAGATCTCATGGAAGGACAGGAGGAATGAAGTATGTTGCAGGCTGCACTGCCAAACGGATTCCGGCTTCGTATGCTGCCGCGGTCCGTGCCGGCTGTATTTCGTCAGCCAGGGGAATTTTTTTATATCGGGGGCACAGATGTTCTCCCGGCGCCTTTGGAAGGACAGGAGGAGGCCGATGCGATTGCGGGGCTTTCCGATCCGGAAAACGAGACGGCAAGGAGCGAGCTGATCGAACACAATCTGCGCCTTGTCGTCTACATTGCACAGAAATTTGACAACACGGGAGTCGGTGTGGAGGATCTGATCTCGATTGGGACGATCGGCCTCATCAAGGCGATCAACACGTTCAATCCGGAGAAAAAGATCAAGCTCGCCACGTACGCGTCCCGGTGTATCGAGAACGAGATTCTGATGTATCTGCGGAGAAACAACAAGACGCGCATGGAAGTTTCGATTGATGAGCCGCTCAATGTGGACTGGGATGGAAATGAACTGCTCTTGTCCGATATCCTCGGAACGGAGGAGGATGTGATCTATCAGGGTCTCGAGCAGGAGGCGGAACACCGCGTGCTCGGAAGTGCAATCAGCAAGCTCTCGGAGCGGGAGCAGGTGATTGTGAAGCTCCGGTTCGGCATCAATATGCCGGAGGGACGGGAGAAAACGCAGAAAGAAGTCGCGGATCTTCTCGGGATTTCCCAGTCGTATATCTCGCGGCTGGAAAAACGGATTATGAAACGGCTGCGGAAAGAGATTGCGCGGTATGAATAGAGAATAAATAGGAATTGAGAATAGAAAAATATGCCCTGCCCGGAGGAAACAAAAAAGGTTTCTGCCCGGGCAGGGCATTGCCGGTCATCGGTTAAAAAGGGTTACCGTGTCTCAAACCGGCATACGGTGCAGGCATGCGGAGCAAGCGCTGCAGAGAAACTGCCGTTTAAAGTGAGCTTTTCGCCGCAGTAATTGCTTGTTTTTTTCTGATAAGAAAAGTATAATAGAGAGCATAGTGCAAAACAAGAAGACAAACCGGATAAAAGAGGTGATTTTTTGATGGAAGATCTGATCGGAGTATATGGAATCCTGGATCGGGATCACTGGCCGGAAGCTCCGTTTCAGCTGCTGGACGGCGGAGTGGAGATAAGATGGAAGGAACCGTATGCGTTTCATAATGCAGAGCGGGGAACGTATTCTGGGTGGCTGATGCAGTATACAATTTCCGGAACCGGATGGTTTGAAAAAAACGGAAAAACGTATGAGATGAGCCACGGAAAAGTTTTCCGTCATCATATGGGAATTTCACCATCGTCGTACCGGAAAGAACGGCAGAACGGTGCCGTCTGAAATCTGAGTTTTGTACGAAGAAATAAAGGGAGGAAACAAAACAAATGGAACGAGAAACATTCCAATCGCGCCTTGGCTTTCTTCTGCTTTCGGCAGGATGTGCCATCGGCATCGGAAATGTATGGAAATTTCCGTACATGGTAGGAAACAACGGAGGCGGCATTTTCGTGCTGTTTTATCTGTTGTTCCTTGCCATCATGGGAGTTCCGATTCTGTCGATGGAGCTTGCCATCGGAAGAGGAAGCAAAAAGAGTACCGTGCGCGCGTATGGGGAACTGGAGAAGAAAGGGCAGAAGTGGCATATCCACGGATACGTTGCCCTCATCGGAAACTATCTGCTGATGATGTTCTACACCGTCGTTGCAGGCTGGATGCTGTACTATTTCTACAGCTTTTTAACCGGAAAATTCAGCGGCCTGACAGGCGACGCCGTAACCGGAAAATTTAACGAGATGCTTTCATCTCCGTCGATTCTTGTCATTACCATGCTGATTATTACAATTGCAGGCTTTCTGATCTGTTCGGTGGGTCTGCAGAACGGCGTGGAGCGTGTCACAAAGGTGATGATGATCGTGCTGATGGTCATCATGATTTTCCTTGCGTTTTACAGCTTTACGATGCCGGGTGCCAAAGAGGGACTGAAATTCTATCTGGTGCCGGATATGCAGCAGATCGAACAGGTGGGATTGTTCCACATTATCACAAACGCGATGAGCCAGGCGTTCTTTACGTTAAGTCTTGGTATCGGTGCGATGCTGATTTTCGGCAGCTACTTAAACGGCGGAAAATCCCTGCTCGGCGAGGCAGTCAGCATTGCAGCGCTCGATACGTTTGTAGCGATTACCGCAGGCCTCATCATTTTCCCGGCGTGCTTCTCCTACAACGTACAGCCGGACAGCGGCCCGAAGCTGATCTTTATGACGCTGCCGCACATTTTCACCTCGATGAAGGGCGGACGGATTTTCGGAAGCTTCTTCTTCCTGTTCCTGTTCTTTGCGGCGCTGTCTACCATCATTGCTGTATTTGAGAATATCATGTGCTGTTTTTCTGAGATTTTCGGCGTTTCCAGAAAACAGTCAGCCATCATCAACTGCATTCTGGTGATCTTAGGATCCCTGCCGTGTGCACTCGGCTACAATGTGTGGTCCGGATTCCAGCCGCTCGGCGCAGGAAGCACCGTTCTTGATCTTGAGGACTTTATCGTCAGCAACCTTCTGCTGCCGGTCGGCTCTCTGATTTACCTTCTGTTCTGTACTTCAAAATGGGGCTGGGGCTTCAAAAACTACCAGGCAGAGGCAAATAAGGGCGGGGGCCTGAAAGTGCCGGACTGGGTACGGGTTTATCTTTCTTATATTCTGCCGTTGCTGCTTCTGGTATTAATTGTCCAGGGACTGATCGGATAAGACAGGAACAAAAAGGTCAATATCAGACGAAAAAAAGATAAGAAAAGAACTGGAAAAAAAGCCAGGAATACGAGATAATAGAATACAAGAAACCAGTTATGTGCCGGGACCTGGAAGTTCCTTCAGGTGTTCCGGCACATGGTGGATAGAAAAGGATACAGGTGAAAGGGGAACAACATGGGAAAATTTACACCACTCGATTTTGAAAAATATGCAGCGCTTGCCCGCCAGGCAGCAGCAGAGGGCTGTGTTCTTCTGAAAAATGACAACGAGGCACTCCCGCTTCAGAAAGGGGATAAAGTAGCTGTTTTCGGAAGAATTGCATTCCACTATTACAAGAGCGGACTTGGCTCCGGCGGACTCGTCAACACCAAATATGTGGTCGGCATTCTGGATGCCTTAAAAGAAGAAAAAGACATCACACTCGATGAGAACCTTCTTGGAACGTATGAGAAATGGATCGAAGAAAATCCGTACGATGAAGGCCAGGGTTGGGGAAAAGTGCCGTGGTCCCAGAAAGAGATGGAGCTGACCGACGAGATCGTGGAGAGTGCAAAAGGCGCCGATGCAGCCATCGTTGTTGTAGGCCGTACCGCAGGTGAGGATCAGGACAACAAAAATGAGGCAGGCAGCTATCTCTTAACCGATACTGAAAAAGAGATGGTAGAAAAAGTCAGCAAAGCATTTGCAAGAACAATCGTTGTGCTGAACGTCGGAAACATCATCGACATGAAATGGGTGAAAGAGTGCAATCCGGCAGCTGTTCTCTATGTATGGCAGGGCGGTCAGGAAGGCGGAAACGGTGTTGCTGATGTACTGATGGGAAGAGTCAATCCGTGCGGTAAGCTGACCGACACGATTGCAGAGAATATCGAGGACTATCCGTCCCAAAGCTGCTTCGGCGATCTGACCCGCAATGAGTACAAAGAGGATATCTACGTCGGATACCGCTACTTTGAGACCTTTGCAAAAGAGAAAGTATTGTATCCGTTCGGTTTTGGTCTTTCCTATACGACATTTGCCGTGACCGCAGAGGCAGAAGAGAAAGATGTTGACAATGTAACCGTGACGGCAACCGTTGAAAATACCGGCAAAACGGATGGTAAAGAGGTTGTTCAGGTTTATGTAAAAGCTCCGCAGGGTGTTCTTGGAAAACCATCCCGCGCACTCGTCGGTTTTGCAAAGACCGGTGTTCTTGCACCAGGCGCAAAAGAGACGCTGACGATCGATGTGACCAAAGAGAGCTTTGCATCCTACGATGACAGCGGTGCAACCGGCCACAAATCCTGCTATGTACTCGAAGAGGGCAGCTATGAGTTCTACGTCGGAAGCGATGTCAGAAGCGCAGCCTTTGCCGGTGCATACGAGCAGCCGTTCAAAGTGGTTGAGATCCTGACCGAGGCCATGGCTCCGGTAGAAGCATTTGAGCGCATGAAAGCTGTTCCGGGCGAAGACGGAACGTTAAAACCGGGATATGAGGCAGCTCCTCTGCGCACCGTAGATCCGATCGAGCGCATGAAAGAAAACCGCATGGAGCCGATCACCTATACCGGTGACAAAGGCTACAAGCTCGGTGATGTCCTGGATAAGAAAGTAACGATGGAAGAGTTCGTGGCACAGCTTTCCGATGAAGATCTAATCTGCATCTTCCGCGGCGAGGGCATGTGCAGCCCGAAGGTTACTCCGGGAACCGCAGCAGCATTCGGCGGTCTGACACCGGAACTGCAGGAATTCGGTATTCCGGCAGCCTGCTGTACCGACGGCCCGTCCGGACTCCGCTTTGACTGCGGAACGAGAGCCTTCTCCATGCCGAACGGAACCCTGCTTGGCTGTACGTTTGACCTTCCGCTGGTAGAAGATCTGTACGAGATGGCAGGACGCGAGATGAGACAGAACCGTGTCGATGCCCTGCTCGGACCTGGTATGAATATTCACAGAAACCCGCTGAACGGCCGTAACTTTGAGTATATCTCCGAGGATCCGTACCTGACCGGATGGATCAGTGCCGTACAGATTCTTGGTATGGAAAAATCCGATGTAACCGGAACCATCAAACACTTCTGTGCAAATAACCAGGAGTCCAACCGACATCATGTGGACGCCGTTGTTTCCGAGCGTGCCCTGCGTGAAATCTATCTGAAGGGATATGAAATCGCAGTCAAAGAAGGCGGCGCAAGATCCATCATGAGCACTTACGGACCGGTCAACGGCATCTGGACTGCAGGAAATTACGATCTTCTGACCACGATTCTGCGCGGCGAGTGGAACTACGACGGCTTCGTTATGACTGACTGGTGGGCAATGTCGAACCGTGAGGGATATGAAGCAACCAAAACAACCCATGCACCGATGGTATCTGCCGGAAACGATGTCTTCATGGTATGCACCGACTGCTCCGATATGGGACAGGACGATGTGAAAGAGGCACTGGAAAACGGCGAGATCACAAGAGGCGACCTGCAGAGAAATGCGATGAATGTCCTGCATTTCATCCTTGGAACTCCAAGCATCTTACGGTTCCTGGACCGCATCAGCGAGGAAGAGAAAGAAGCACAGGAGCAGATGGGCGACAACGATTTCGTTGCAGCAGATCTTGTAACATACGAGGCAGATCCGGCAACGGGAGATGTTGTGATCGACGCATCCGCATGGAACACGAAAAAAGGAAACAGTGAAGTATGCGGTGTTACGATTCTGGCTGACAAGATGGGAACGTACGATATCGAAATCGAGATGAAATCCGATCTGGAAGACCTCGCACAGCTGCCGGTAACCGTGTACATCGACAATATCGTAAAAACTATGATCAGCATCCGCGGAACAAAAGGTGAGTGGATCAAAGAGACGAGAGACCTTGGCTTCTTCTTCGGCCCGAACCACTACCTGAAGCTGTACTTCGGCGCAAATGGTCTGGAGCTTGGAAAGATCCGCCTGAAGTTAAGAGAAGGCATGGAAGTACTGAGCAAACACGAGGAATAAATAAAAAAAGAAATACAGAGAAAAACCGGAACCCGGGAGCCGCTGTTTGAAAGCGGTGCCGGGTTCCGGTTTTTCGTATGAAAGAAGATTTTTATGGAAGAAGCTGTTTTTTAGTGAAGCTCGTCCTCATCCACATCAATCACATTGTCATCGTGCAGGATTTTCTGCTGGTTGATCTCGGTCTGGATGACGTTTTTGATCCGGCGTTTTGCGCGGCCCATATAGTAGGTGGTGACAAGATCGGAAATGCCGTTGTAGACAAGGCAGATACCGATGAAAATGTTTGTGGTTGCAACGGCATCAAACGGATTGGTACAGATGATGATGCCGAGAACGCTGGTTAAAAGAGCCAGCAGGAACTCAAGCCACCATTTTTCCAGCCCTGTTTTTTTGAGGTTGAACGCCTTCTGAATGCTGAGCAGTCCGTTTGCCAGAAGGATGATACCGATGACAACCGGGATGAATGCGATTACAAAGTCACTTTCAAAGATAACGAAGCAGCCGAACAGAATCAGTACCAGGGCAACGAACAGATCGTAGCGGAAGAAAAACGGCTCGCCGCGGCTTGCAATGTAGCGGATCAACGCAACAACGCCGCCAAACAGGAGCAGTGCTCCGGCGATATAACAGATCAGCAAACTCGTTTTTACGGGGTAGACGATCAGCACGATACCTAGTATAATAGAGACAGCGGCTGAAAGCAGGAAACTGTTTTTCACATCCTGAAAAAATTGTTTCATAAGGATTCTCCTTTCCACTTGAATGTGGTTTTTCGTTTGCTTTTATAGTAGCTTTTCAAAGCAGAAAAAGCAATGGACAAATTGAAAAAAATGTACGAAGAAATGGAATCGTGAAACGGAAGAAAGAGAGGGTAAAAAAGATGCAGGACGAACAGAAAAAGTTCCAGGAGAAGCTCTCCGAATTGCTGTCCTACGCCAGAGACCATGAAAATAAAGTAACGATGAAAGAAGTCAGAGACTTTTTTGAAGACTTTGCACTGGATGAGCAGAAAGTCACCTTTGTCTGCGAATATCTGACGATGGAGCAGGTCGATGTGGCAGATTATGAGCCGGGCGTCGTGCCGGAGGAGACCGAAAAAGAAAAGAAAAAACCGGAGTTTTCCGAGGAGGAGCTGCGTGCCTTACAGCAGTATCTTGACGAACTGCCGGAGACAGAAACACCGTCGGAGGAAGAAACGGCAGAGCTTTACCGGAAAGCGGCAGAGGGCGATTCCCTTGCAAAGAGCATGCTCGTGCAGCTCTGGCTTCCGAAAGTTATTGAGACCGCAAAAGAAATGCACACCCGCGATTTCTTCCTGATGGATCTGGTGCAGGAGGGAAATGTCGGACTTTTAGTAGCGCTGGAGTCCGTTGTAAAAGCTGAGACGGCGGAGCAGGCGATTGATGCGGCTGTGCGTGAGACGATCAGCGATTTCATGGAAGAACACAGAGTTCAGAAACACAAGGACAATACTGTAGTCAATAAAGTAAACCGCTTAAAAGACGCCATCGAGGAACTCTCCGACGGCGATGACATGGATTTCAGTGTGGCAGAGCTTTCCGCGTATCTTGACATGTCCGTGGAAGAGATTGAGGATATTCTGCGGATTGCAGGCGAAGAGCCGTAACAAAAGGCTGGTATTTGCACAGAAACTGTGTGAATTGGCAATAAAACAAAAGCAAAGGAGAAAAATACAATGGTACATCATATTGTTATGTGGAAATTCAAACCGGAAGTAGAGGATGCAAAGAAACCGGAGCTGAAAAAAGCGATGGCAGAGAACCTGAAAAGCCTGGTCGGCAAAGTGCCGGGACTGTTGACGGTTGACTTTGTAGAAGCACCGCTTGCATCTTCCACCCATGATATGGCACTTGTCACAACACTGGAAAAAGCAGAGGATGTAGCTGTATATGCAAAACATCCGGAGCACGTAAAAGTAGCAGACACCTATGTACGTCCGTACACAACGGAGCGTGCAGCACTCGATTACGAAGAGTAAAAACAAGCACGGACTTTAGCTCGTTGCCCGTGTAAATAAAAAAGTATCCCGCTTCCCCAAAAGGAACGGGATACTTTTTTTGTGCCGAGAAGATCAATTCCTGATCTGGTGAATACGTTTCATTTAAGTGTTTTTCTGTTCTTCCTTCTGCAGTTCGTCAATTGTAAGCAGCAGCTCATCGATGGAAACCTTTTCGTCCTTCGGATTTTCCGTAAATTCTCTGACCAGTTCTTCGTACGTTCTTCTTCTGTGTTCCAGCGCTTTCCGCGACCGCTCCCGCCGGATGCGGCGGACATACCGCAGGCGGAGGACAAAGAGCAGAATCAGAACGAGAAGGACAAACGGCATCGCCAGAAAAACAGGATCTGCCTTCCGGATACGGGCAAAAAGGGATGCACCGGCCGAGGCAAGATGGCGGAACCAGGAAGCGGCAGCCGACCGGAAAGCGTGAAATCCGGCTCCGGCTTTTCCGGCAAGCGAATGAAATGCACGGCCGACCGTCCGTCCTGCTCCTGCCAAAAATGCGCAGGTTTTCTGGACGGCTGCAGAGCCGGCATGCACAGTGCCTTTCCAGAACGCTGCGAAATGGGAAGCCACAGATGAGAAGGAAACCGTGGATGATGCCGGCGCTTTGGAAACGGCCGGTTCCGGTGTCTGGGTTATGGCCGGTGTTTCGGTCGGCGTCGGTGTCGCCGTCGGAATCGGCTCAAAGGTTACGGCAAGCGTATGGTCCGCCTGAACATCCGAAAAAGTATAGCTGTCCGGATATTCCGTTACCGGAAGATAGGAGCCGTCTACGGAGAGCTTTGCAAGCCGGTAGCCGGAATCCGCTGTGTAGGAAATCGTTTTTTCTTCCCCACGGGAAACGTCGCCGCTTTCCGAGACGGAACCGTGCTCCGCAGATGATGTGGAAATGTGGAACAGATACGGCACCCGTGTGCGGTACAGACGGAGAAGCCGGGTTCCATCGGATTTCTGCAGATTTACAATGGCAATAAATTCTCCCGGATTCGTCTCGCAGAGTCCTTCCGGTTCGTTGGAGACAATATCGTCGGAAAAACCAAAATCAACAGCATCATCGGAAAGAAGCGTTTTCTGGGAAATCGAATACGTCTGAAGAAAGTTTCCGATTCCGAGGTGCATCGTCAGCGGAAAGATAAAAAAGAGATCGCCGGATACGCAGAGATCCTGAAAGTTTTCCATATAAAAATCAAAAGGATACGTTCCCCAGTCATCTACCACCTGAAAAGAAGCATCGAGAATCTTGAAACTGTAGCCGCCGTTCGTATCGGTCTGGATCAGATAGCCTCCCGTGGAGGGAAGGTAGCCGATGCCGAGGATATTGTAGCTGTCGGAAATCTGCACCCGCTCTTTCTGCTCCAGCGTATCTGGATCGAGACGGAAGATGCACCCGAAATTCGACGCATCTGGACTGCTGTAGCCGCTGACCAGGATTTCGTGTGTGACGGGATTGTATGCCATACCGTTGGCGTGCGCATAGTCCGCATCCTGCACCTGAAGTGCGAGCGAATACTGTGTGACGGGATTTCCATCCTTGTCGGTGTCATTTTTATAGTAGGCAGAGACCACATCGGGATCTGTCGTCAGATCGTTATAGTTTTCAATGCAGATGATATAGTCTTCTGTCGCGCAGACGGACTGTACCACGCCTGTGCTGCCAAGAAGCGGGTATTCTGCAACCATTTCCCAGGAAGCGTCAGCAAACGGTGTAGCGGAGACAAAACCAGCCTGGCAGAGCATGGGGTGAGTCAGAAAGAGAAAAATGCCCCAAAAAAGGGCAAGAAAAAACCGGCCGGATTTCCTGCCGGTGGGAGATTTTATCGAAAAATTTGTAAATGCAAGCCGCATATGATGTGTAGGTCCTTTCTTACAGAAAAAAGGTGAACTTTTTCTGTCATCCTATCTTACCACGGAACCGGCGGAAAGTAAATGAAGGAGGGATGGAGATTTTCTTACATATCGTTTAAGAAAATGTAATAATTTTGTAGTGTTTGCCGATGCAAAGTAGTTGTAAACATTTTGCCGTCTTGGTAAAATAAACATAACAGAATTCAGAAAATTGTGAAGAAAAAGGAAAGGCGGAGAACCGATGATTAGAATCAAAGATATTGCAGACCGCGCAGGGGTCAGCCCGACGACGGTTTCGAATGTAATACACGGAAAGACAGGGCGCGTCTCGAAGGCAACGGTCGAGAAAATCAACCGGATTTTAAAGGAGATGGAGTACGTGCCGAGTATCAGCGCGCGCATGCTGGCGAACAACAGCTCCGGTCTTATTGGTGTGGCGCTTGGTTTCATGAAGAAAGGAAATGCATCGTCCTTTGAGGATCCCTTTGTGTCGGCAATGCTTGGAAACCTGGAATATCAGATCCGGGAACACGGCTACTATATGATGCTGGTTGCGCGCCATGAGAAGGACGATATTATGCAGCAGGCGCTCGGCTGGAATTTTGACGGCATGATTGCGATGGCTCTGAAGGAAAAGGAGATTGCAGAGCTATCGGAACGTCTCGGAAAACCGCTGGTAACCATTGATCAGTATCTCCCGCCGGAACTTGGAGTCCGCTCCATTACGATGGATGACCGCGGCGGTGCGTACCAGATGAGTCAGTACCTGATTGGAAAGGGACATAAAAAATTTCTCTTTTTATCCGACTGCGATCTCGGGGTTGACCACTATCGGTGGCTCGGTGTGCGTCAGGCGATGGAGGAGGCGGGAATTGAGGACATTGAGAGCCGCCATATTGTGATCCCGTGGAATCCGGAGCAGAGGGAGAAGGCATATGAGGAGATGCTTCCGTTCTTCAAAAAACAGACAGCGCTCTTTTTTTCATCGGATTACTATGCACTTGAAGCATCCAACTTTCTGCAGAACAGGGGAATAAAGGTTCCGGAGGAAATTTCAATTGCGGGCTTTGATGATGTTACTTATGCGACACTTGCGCGGCCGAAGCTGACTACCGTGCATCAGATGGTGGATGGAAAAGCACGCCGTGCCGTAGAGGTCCTGATGCACCTGATCCAGGATGAGCCGGTACAAAAAGATATTCCGCCATTGCCGACAACGCTGGTGGAGAGGGAGTCGGTAAGAGATCTGACGAAGTAAATAGTTACCAAATTTACGGAAAAACTCTTGTAGAAACTGCTGGTTTTGCGCAAAACTATTGAAAAATCACCGTGAGGTATGGTAAACTGTGCTTGCAAACGACAGAATCAAAGAACCAGACACGTTCTGGGGATGAAATAAAGGAGGTAAAAAAATGGACAAAAAATGGTGGAAAGAAGCCGTCGTGTATCAGATTTATCCGCGCAGCTTCATGGACAGCAACGGAGACGGTATCGGAGATTTAAATGGTATCACATCCCGTCTGGATTATCTGAAGGATCTTGGCGTGGATGTTATCTGGCTGTCACCGGTGTACCAGTCACCAAACGATGACAATGGATACGATATCAGCGATTACCGGGCAATCATGCAGGAGTTCGGAACAATGGAGGATTTTGACCGCATGCTTTCGGAGATGCATAAAAGAGGCATCAGGCTGGTCATGGACCTTGTTGTCAATCATACTTCAGATGAACACAAATGGTTCGTGGAGAGCCGCAAATCGAAAGACAATCCATACCGCGATTATTATATCTGGCGTGATGCAAAAGAGGGAAAAGAGCCAAACAACTGGGGAAGCTGCTTCTCCGGTTCCGCATGGAAATACGATCCGCAGACAGAGATGTATTATCTGCATCTGTTCTCAACAAAACAGCCTGATCTGAACTGGGAGAACCCGGCGGTTCGAAAAGAAGTTTTCGATATGATGAACTGGTGGTGTGAAAAAGGCATTGACGGTTTCCGGATGGACGTTATCAGCATGATCTCCAAACCGGAAGGGCTGCCGGACGGAAAAATTCCGGAGGGCGGACTCTACGGTGATTCCGGCTGCGTAAACGGACCGCACGTTCATGAGTATCTGCAGGAGATGAACAGGGAAGTCCTCTCCAAATACGATCTGATGACGGTTGGTGAGTGTGCCGGTGTCACGATCGAGGAGGCAGAAAAATATGCATCCGCAGACGGCAAAGAGCTCAGCATGGTATTCCAGTTCGAGCTGGTAGATCTGGCAAGCGGAACATACGGCAAATGGACGGACAAACGCGTACCGCTCAAAGATTTCAAACGCGTCATGACAGCATGGCAGACGGAGCTTGAGGGCAAGGCATGGAACAGCCTCTTCCTTGGAAACCACGACCAGCCGCGCTGCCTGTCCCGTTTCGGCGATGATTCACCGGAATACCGTGTGGTAAGTGCCAAAATGCTGGCAACCTGCCTTCATATGATGCAGGGTACCCCGTATGTATACCAGGGCGATGAGCTTGGCATGAAGAATGTTCCGTTCCACGATCTGTCCGAGTTCCGCGATATTGAGAGCATCAACGCGTTCCACGAGCTGACCGGAGCCGGAAAAGTAGCGCCGGACGACATGATGCGCTACCTGAACCTGCGCGGAAGAGACAATGCAAGAACTCCGATGCAGTGGGATGATACCGCTTCGGCAGGATTTACCACAGGAACACCGTGGATCAAGGTCGGACCGGATTACGAGACCGTCAATGCCAAGAATGAGATGGCGGATCCGGATTCTGTATACAATTATTACAAGAAACTGATTCATCTCCGGAAAGAGAAGGATATCATGGTTTACGGAACGTACGAGCTGCTCGATCCGGAGGATGAGGCTCTGTATGTATATACCAGAACCTTAGGCGACCAGAAACTCCTCGTGATGTGCAATTTTACAAAAGAGGAGCAGGAGTACACAGTTCCGGAAACCTTTGCGGGAGCAGATGTACTGATCAGCAACTATCCACAGAGCGGCGCAGCAGCGGGGGCAAGAAAACTGCGTGCGTATGAGGCAGTTGTTCTGGAAACCAAATAAAAAATGTAGAGGAACCTGTGGCAGAATGGACTTTTTCCACAGGTTCCCGTTCTCAAAATAGGGCAAGAACTGGTAAGATAAGAAAGGGGAAAACAAAACATGAAACCATATCTGAAATTGGAGACACATCCGCTTGCAGATCCGAAGAATGTAGTAAAGGGCGATAAATATCGTATCACGGTGCTGACGGAGCATCTTCTTCGGCTGGAATACAGTGAGGACGGTGAATTTATCGATGCAGCATCCCAGACGGTTGTAAACCGTGATTTTCCGGCAGCAGAATTTACTGTCAAAGATACAGGCGATGAGCTTGAGCTGTGCACAAAGTATCTGCAGTTGAATTACAACAAAAAGGCATTCTCTGCAAACGGACTTTCCTGCAAAACAACGGCGGTCGGCATCGGTTCTGTACCGGCATGGCATTACGGAGATCCGACACAGGATCTTGGAGGAACGGCCCGTACGCTTGATCAGGTCAACGGAGCCTGTGAGTTGGAATCCGGCATCATGTCCTGGTTTGGTTCCACTGTTCTGGATGATTCGAAGTCGCTTCTGATGACAGAGGACGGTTGGGTGACTCCAAGAAAGAAAGGGGTGCAGGATCTGTACTTCTTCGGCTATGGCTGGAATTTCCGCCTGGCATTAAAGGATTTTTATCACCTTTGCGGCAAAACTCCGATGCTTCCGAGATTTGCACTCGGAAACTGGTGGAGCCGTTACTGGCGTTACAGTGAAGCATCTTATATGAAACTGATGGAAGATTTCGACAAAGAGAACGTTCCGTTCTCAGTTGCTGTTATCGATATGGACTGGCACCGTGTGGACGATGTGGATCCAAAATACGGCAGCGGCTGGACCGGCTACAGCTGGAATAAAAAACTCTTCCCGGATCCGGAGCGTTTTCTTGGAAAACTCCATGCACGCGGCATGAAGACAACACTGAATGTCCATCCGGCAGACGGAATTCGTGCGTATGAGGACTGCTATCCGGAAGTAGCAGAAGCTATGGGAGTGGATGCAAAAAAAGAAGAGCCGGTCAATTTTGACATTGCCGATCCGAAATTTGTCGATGTATATTTCGAAAAAGTCCATCATCCGATGGAAAAAGAGGGCGTCGATTTCTGGTGGATTGACTGGCAGCAGGGACAGAGTACCAAGATCGAGGGTCTTGATCCGCTGTGGATGCTGAATCACTATCATTTTCTTGACAGTGGAAGAGACGGAAAACGTCCGATGACCTTCTCCCGCTATGCAGGACCGGGCTCCCACCGCTATCCGGTCGGATTTTCCGGAGACACCCACATCACCTGGGAATCCCTGGATTTCCAGCCATACTTTACCAGCACAGCCTCCAACATCGGCTACGGATGGTGGAGTCATGATATCGGCGGCCATATGCTCGGTTACCGTGACGATGAGCTTGAAGCAAGATGGTATCAGTACGGAGTCTTTTCTCCAATCAATCGTCTGCACAGCTCTAACAGTGCCTTCAGTGGAAAAGAGCCCTGGAACTTCAGTATGGAAGTGCGCAGTACGATGGATGATTTCCTTCGTCTGCGTCATAAACTGGTACCGTATCTGTACACGATGAACTACCGTGCATGGAAAGAGGACACACCGATCGTTGTCCCGATGTATTATGATTACCCGGAGACGGTTTTCTGGGGCAAAAATCAGGCACCGAATCAGTACTTCTTCGGAAGCGAGCTGATGGTAACACCGGTGACAACGAAATGCATTCCGGAGCTGAAGCGTGCAAAAACAAAGGTGTGGCTGCCGGAAGGTACGTGGTTTGATTTCTTCAACGGAATGATTTACGAGGGTGGCAGAAGTATGGATCTGTACCGTACGCTCGAGGAGATCCCGGTTCTTGCGAAAGCAGGTGCGATTATCCCGATGACAGAGAAGATCAGTGCGCTGGATGTAGAATCCAACCCGGATGAGCTGACGGTACGCGTTTACGCGGGCGCGGACAATACATTTGCCCTGTACGAGGATGACAATACTACCATGGCATATGAGAAGGATGACTGTGCAAAAACATCGATGACGCTCGACTGGGGTGCGCGGAAATTTACGATTGCACCGGTTGAGGGCAATCAGAGCCTCGTTCCGGAAAGCAGAATGTACTGCGTAGAATTCGGCGGAAGTACGGCAAAAGAAGCGAAGGTCTTTGTAAACGGCGTGGAAGCGGATGCAGAAGTCAAAGAGAAAGACGGACTTCTTACGATCGCGGTAACAGATGTAAAACCGCAGGATACCGTGACAATCTGTCTGCCGGAAGATACGGAGATTGCAAAGAACGATGTCATGACACGTGCGATGGATCTGCTGCTGCACGCCGAAATCAGCTACATCACCAAAGAGCAGATCGCAAATCTTCTTCACAAAGCAGACGGAAAGGTGGCAATTCTGGCTGCAGAGCTGCAGAGCATGGAACTTTCAAACGATCTGCGCGGTGCGCTGCTGGAGATCATTACGGCATAAATTGCTGCAGAAAAACACGATTTGATTTACAGAAAAAGAATTCTGTGATACGATACATACAAAGAAAAGGAAGAGAGCGTGGCAGTGGATTCTGTCAGGCTCTCTTCTTGAAATGTGAGACAGGAGGATTTTTAAACGTGGGAAAATACATCATGGCACTTGATGCCGGCACAACGAGCAACCGCTGTATTCTGTTTGATCAGAAAGGACAGATCGTAAGCCTTGCGCAGAAGGAGTTTACCCAGCGTTTCCCGAAACCGGGCTGGGTGGAGCACGATGCCAATGAAATCTGGTCCACGATGCTCGGTGTAGCCGTGGAGGCAATGCAGAAAGCGGGCGCGTCCTACGAGGATATCGCGGCAATTGGCATCACAAACCAGAGAGAGACGACGATCGTCTGGGACAAAAAGACGGGAGAGCCGGTCTACAATGCAATTGTATGGCAGTGCCGCAGAACATCGGAATACTGCGATTCCCTGATGGAGCGCGGACTGGTTGACCGTTTCCGGGAGAAAACAGGTCTTGTGATTGATGCGTATTTTTCAGCCACGAAGCTGAAATGGATTCTAGATGAAGTTCCGGGCGTGCGCGAGCGGGCGGAGCGAGGCGATCTCTATTTCGGAACAGTGGAGACGTGGCTGATCTGGAAGATGACAAAGGGAAAGGTACATGTCACCGATTACACCAACGCGTCCCGTACAATGCTGTTCAATATCCATACACTGAAATGGGATGAGGATATCTTAAAAGAGCTGAACATTCCGCTCTGTATGCTGCCGGAAGTCCGCCCGTCGAGCTGTGTCTACGGGGAGACGGCATCCACATATTTCGGCGGCGCGATTCCGATTGCGGGAGCAGCGGGAGACCAGCAGGCGGCGCTGTTCGGCCAGACCTGCTATGCGCCGGGCGAAGCGAAAAATACATACGGAACAGGCTGCTTCCTGCTGATGAACACGGGAGAAAAGCCGGTTTCTTCGACACACGGTCTTGTTACCACGATTGCATGGGGCATCGGGGACAAGATTACGTATGCGCTCGAGGGATCCATTTTCGTCGGCGGAGCCGCAATCCAGTGGCTGCGCGATGAGATGAAGCTGATCGAGTCCTCGGCGGATTCCGAGTACATGGCGCAGAAGGTGAACGACACGAACGGCTGCTACGTTGTGCCGGCGTTTACCGGCCTTGGCGCACCGTACTGGGATCAGTATGCGAGAGGAACCATTCTCGGCCTGACCCGCGGCGTCAACAAATACCATGTGATCCGCGCAACGCTGGAGTCGATTACGTATCAGGTGGATGATGTCTTAAAAGCGATGGAGGCAGATTCCGGCATGAAGCTCTCTGCACTGCGTGTGGACGGCGGAGCAAGCGCCAACAATTTCCTGATGCAGTGCCAGGCGGACATCAGCCAGGCGCCGGTGGAGCGGCCGTGCTGCATCGAGACGACCGCGATGGGAGCAGCTTATCTTGCGGGACTCGCCGTCGGCTACTGGCCGGATCAGGAGACAGTAAAACAGAACGGAGCCATTGACCGTACGTTTGAGCCGGAGCTCTCGAAAGAGGAGCGCGATGAGAAGATGAACGGATGGCACAAAGCAGTCCGTTACGCCGAAGGATGGGCAAAATAGAAAAAGATTTTGGAAATGCAGAAAAGGAACGGTTTCGTAATGAAAACCGTTCCTTTTCGCGTACTGTGACTTCTTGTCTACTGATGTTAAAGAATGTCGATATGTTCGCCGTTTAAAGCTTTGTTCATGCTTCGCACGGCACAGAATTTACCGCACATCGAGCAGGTATCTTCCTGTTCCGGCGAGCGGTCAGCACGGATGGCTTTTGCGGTCTCCGGGTCCAGTGCACAGTCCCACTGTGCTTCCCAGTCGAGCACGCGGCGGGCGTCTCCCATCTTGTCGTCAATATCACGCGCATGCGGAACACCTTTGGCGATGTCGGCAGCGTGTGCGGCGATTTTGCTTGCGATGATGCCCTGCTTTACGTCATCGAGGTTCGGAAGAGCCAGATGCTCTGCCGGCGTTACGTAGCAGAGGAAAGCAGCGCCGTTCATAGCGGCAATTGCGCCTCCGATGGCAGCGGTGATGTGGTCATAGCCCGGTACGATATCGGTTACGAGAGGTCCGAGAACATAGAACGGAGCGCCCATGCAGATGGTCTGCTGTACTTTCATATTGGCCGCAATCTGATCCATCGGAACGTGGCCCGGTCCCTCAACCATAACCTGAACGTCTTTCTCCCAGGCACGTTTGGTGAGTTCGCCGAGGCGCACCAGCTCCTCAATCTGGCAGACATCCGTTGCGTCGGCAAGGCAGCCAGGGCGGCAGGCGTCGCCGAGAGAAATGGTCACATCGTATTCACGGCAGATATCGAGAATCTCATCGTAATACTCGTAGAACGGATTCTCCTCGCCGGTCATGCACATCCAGGCGAACACGAGGGAGCCGCCGCGGGAAACAATATTCATTTTCCGTTTGTGTTTGCGGATCTGATCGATGGTTTTTCTGGTGATGCCGCAGTGCAGGGTGACGAAATCGACACCGTCCTCGGCATGGAGGCGGATGACGTCAATAAAATCTTTGGCGGTCAGCGTATCCAGGTCTCTCTGGTAATGGATCACACTGTCATATACCGGCACGGTGCCGATCATGGCCGGACATTCGGAGGTCAGTTTCCGCCGGAACGGCTGCGTATTGCCGTGGCTCGACAGGTCCATGATGGCTTCTGCGCCCATATTGACCGCGGAGAGTACCTTCTGCATCTCCACATCGTAATCTTTACAGTCTTTCGAAACACCGAGATTTACATTGATTTTCGTGCGCAGCATCGAGCCGATGCCCTCCGGATCGATGCAGGTGTGCAGCTTATTGGCCGGAATGGCAACCTTTCCGCTGGCGACGAGCGGCATCAGGTCTTCCACGGCCATATACTCTTTTTCTGCGACTTTTTTCAGCTCCGGTGTTACAATGCCGCGGCGTGCGGCGTCCATCTGTGTTGCGTAATTGCGTTCCATCTGTTGTTCTCCTTTATTTTCAAAATCAGATCCGGTAAGCGTGGTTCAGCGGTCCCGAGCCGTGGCCGAGATCCATCATGCTCGCGAGTGCGCCCGAAATATACTCTTTTGCGGCGGAAATGGCATCCGAAAGGGAAAGCCCCTTTGCGAGCCCCGATGCGATGGCGCTGGAGAGTGTACAGCCGGTGCCGTGTGTGTTCGGATTGTCGATGCGTTTTCCGGTGAACCAGGTAAATGTGCCGTTGTGATATAAAAGATCGTTGGCATCATTGATACTGTGGCCGCCCTTTAACAGAACGGCACAGCCGCAGGAATCCCCGATCTCTTTTGCGGCGCGTTCCATATCGCTTTCCGACTGGATTTTGATGCCGGAGAGAACTTCTCCCTCTGGGATATTCGGTGTGATGACTTCGGCCAGAGGAAAGAGCAGTTTTTTCATCAGGTCAGGCACGCCGCCCGAAGCGAGCGCGGAGCCGCTTGTAGCGACGAGGACCGGGTCCACAACGATGTGTTTGGCCTGGTAGAAGCGAAGCCGTTCGGAGATGACTTCGATCAGTGCCGGGGAGGATACCATACCGATTTTGACGGCGTCCGGGAAGATGTCCGTAAAGACGGCGTCAAGCTGTGCGGCCAGAAACTCCGGTGTTACATCGAAAATACCGGAAACGCCGGTGGTGTTCTGGGCGGTGAGTGCGGTAATTGCCGACATGGCGTAAACTCCGTTTGTGATCATGGTTTTGATGTCTGCCTGAATGCCGGCGCCTCCGCTGGAATCACTTCCCGCGATTGTTAATGCTGTTTTCATGTTTTTCGCGTCCATGAGAATTACTCCTTTGCATTACTTTTCTTTTTGGACAGGCGACAAAGAAAGTGGTGCCCCCAGTCTGCCGCCTGGTGTAAGGATGAATGGTTACGTAAAATTATTTGTTTTCCAGCATGCGCAGAGTCTGTTCTTTCAGATCCTTCGTTGCGGAAACAATGTCTTTCTGTGCAAAAATGGCACTGATGACGGCGATGCCGCAGATGCCGCTGCCGGAAAGCTCCGTCACGTTATCGCGTGTGATGCCGCCGATGGCGATGACAGGGATTTTAACGGCATTGCAGATAGCAGTCAGCGTTTCGTGGCTGACATCCTCCGCATCCGCCTTGGAACCGGTGTGGAAGACCGCGCCGACGCCGAGGTAATCTGCCCCGCGCTGCTCGGCGAGAATGGCCTGTTCCACGGTCTGCGCCGAAACGCCGATGATCTTGTCCGGGCCAAGCTTTGCACGGACATCGCCGGCCTCCATATCGCTCTGGCCGACATGAACGCCGTCCGCATCCATCTTAGCTGCGATTTCCACGTTATCGTTGACGACGAAAGGAACATGGTATGCGGCACAGAGTTTTTTCAGTTCCAGTGCCTCTTCCATAAAGTGATCCTGGTCAAGATTTTTTTCGCGGAGCTGGATAAACGTTGCGCCGCCCTGCAGAGCCTTTTCCACCTGGCTGTACAGTGTCTCGCCGTTCAGCCAGCTGCGGTCTGTCACAGCATATAAAAGCAGGCCTTTTTTATCGCACTTCATACTTTGCACCTTTCTCCAGCGTCTCGCCGTCCATGTGGTAGATGGCGTCGATGATGCGGTTCCGGTAGGTGGAGTTGCCGTCTTCTGGTTTCATATGGCTCCAGCCGATCTCGCCGGCAAGTCCCATCGCGCAGACAGCGGCAGCAGCGGCCTTTTAACGGCCGATAAAG
>OAUU01000113.1_pt1 | contig 89226 bp, 71 predicted proteins | sample 1501381 | NCBI WGS metagenome assembly OAUU01 (sample SAMEA2580057, study PRJEB22360) | human gut metagenome | reverse complement strand
ATATGAAAAAGAAATTTTCTGCTAATTTATGATTGACTTTTCATAGCTGGTCTCCTCCTCAAATACCACATCACATATTTCGCCTATATTGCATTTTAAGAATTTACAAATTCTCAAAATTATCTGAATTGATACTTCTTCATTTTTATTTAATTTGGTCAATGTATTTGGAGATAAATCAACTCTTTTTCTAAACTCTGCTTTATCCATTTCCAATTCTGCTAATTTAATCCACAATTTCTTGTAATTTATTTGTACACACATCTTTTCACACCTCTTCACGTACCTCTTTAATGTGTAATTATACCATACTAATTTAAAAAAGACCACAGGATTTCTTACAAACGCAATAGTTTCTATGGTCTTTTCAATATATTTCATTCATTTTTATAATCCGCCTTTCTGCGAAAGGCACCAATGCGTCATGAAACATCTTGGCTGACTTTCGCTTTTCTAATTTATATTTCTTCTGATATTATTTACCTATAAGGCTGACACACTACAGAACACGTGGAGGTGAGTGGCGGGGCTGTATAGCGGCGACCTCGCATTTTTATTTGTTGTCGGTCATCCGTTAAGGCATCAATGATTGGCGCATAACGTAGCCCGTAAACTTATCTCTTCCAAAGTCGACTCGATTTTGCCGGATGACCAGTCACTGTCAGCTTTATAATAATAATTCATCAGGAGGTACTTCTATTGTCCTTTAAAATCCTCAAAAATAACTGTTGTGTGTTAATGACTTCATGACCTGTCACCAAATTGCTCATGTGCGTTGTCACTGAACTGCTCCCAAGTCTGTCATTGTTTACATGATGGATGCCAGGACAGGTTCCCCGGCTAAGCTTACCCGTTAATCAGCTCATGTTCGGTCACATATTTGACCATGTAGTCATCAACAAGGCGGGTCTGTTTCTGGAATGCATACATCAGTGCTTTTTCGCAGATACGGTTTATCATACGTGGAATTCCGGTTGATACGCGGTAGACTTCATCAAGTGCCTTATCGGTAAAAACAGACTGGCTGCATCCGGCATAGCTCATGTGGCTGGAGATATATTTTTCTGTTTCGGCACGGTCTAAATGCGGCAGTGTACAGTACATGTCTATACGCTGGCGGATTGCGGAGTATTTCTGCAGTTTGAGCTTGTTCTCCCACAGTTCAGTCTGTCCAACGAAGACAACAGCCATCGGGCTCATTGAGTCAAATTTATAATTCAGCAGAAAACGGAATTCCTCAAGGGTTTCCTTTTCCAGCAGGTATGCTTCATCAAGGACACATACCACCTTCTGGTGCCGCACGCCACGGATAACTTCTATCTCCTGCTGAAGCTGGCGTTTTGAGTCACCACGGTAAAACCTTGACTCAAGTCCCAGCTGGTCAAGCAGGCCTTTGTAAAACCAGAAGCAAATGATATGGCATCAGCCATGCGTTCCTTCGCTTCGGAATGTCTGTGTTCAAGTGCATCCAGCATGCGTGATGTTTCTGCTTCCTGCGGAAGCATTGAGGCAGGCAGTGACGTTTTGCTGTCACAGTACTGGCCAATCTTAAGCGGTGAGGAGCTAAAAGGCTCCATTCCCCGGTAATGTACTGTTATGCTTTCGGGATTCATGGGGTCATATGATATTTCAACCTCGCAGCCTATAAGCGAAGGCTTTGTTTCATATCTGTTTCCGCGGAAGCTTATGCATGCACCCTTATCCACCTTTCTCGTTTCGTGGTGCAGGAACGCTTCTGCCACAACTGCCACATCAATGTATGTAAGCGGACGTGAATCACGGTTGAACTCCTGAAGGGGTGTTATGCCGGTGTCCGGAACCTCACAGCCAAGGCTTTTATAATACTCGGCTATTCCGCTGTGGGCACGTTTATGGTAGTACTCATCAAGGTATATCTCCCAGAGACGGTTAAGTTCCTCAAGGGTTTTTACCTTTTTAAGCCGGCTTTCCCTTATGAATGCATCGACTGTCTGATGGAACCTTTCCACCTTGCCTTTTGATTTGCCTGACCTGACAGGTGCATGGGCAATGCGTATGCCGAGCCTGCCAAGCGAAAGGTGAAGCTGCTTTGCAATGTACTGTGTTCCGTTATCAAAGCAGCATGCATCAAATTTTCCATAAAGCTTTATTGCTGTATGGAATGTGTCCTCCACGATGGTTTCTTCCTGGCTGTCATAAAAACGTGATGCCAGTACAAAACGTGAATGGTCGTCAAGTGCTGAAGAAAGACAGGTCTGTACGGGTGCACCATTTTTTCCTATCGGAAGCTTCGGACCATATTTGATGTCACCCTGCAGAAGCATCATCCGGTGCGGCTTGCAGAAACGTTTTGAGGAGCTGTTTCGTGCATCGGCGTACATGCGCATCTGTTTTTTTCCGAAGCCTGCCTTATAGACATGACGTTCGAGCGTTGACCTTTTGAGTACTCCCGGTGCCACGCGGTTTTCAAGTTCAAGAATCATGATTATCTGTTCTATGGAACGCTCCGGCACTTCGCGTCGCAGCTGTATGGCTTCGCTTACAAGCTCATCGAAGTTGTCAGGCAGCTTCTGCGACCGTCTTTTTCACGTGATGCCGGTTTAAGCCCTGTAAACTGACCCTCGCGGTATGCTTTTTCATATCTGTAAAGTGACCGCACCGATATGCCGTTACTTTCGGCAATCTGTTTTCTCATTGCAATGCGTCCGGCATCATCAAGCCCTTCTGAAGGAAGCGGTGAGATGAGTGTGAAGTGCTTAAGTCCTGTAATATACATTCTACAACCTATATCAGCTTATATTCTCTGAATACGATTTATTATACTGTATTTTATCATACATTGAATTGCATGTAACCTGCCAGAGTTGTCATATTTTGAAATCACCCCAAAAAACATTCATTTTCTTTCCCTCCTTGCGCTCCAAATATTATTTTATATGATACTGCATTCCCAAAAATAATACCACCCTTCCATCAAAGAAAGGGTGGTATCAATCTAACAACTATGTTTCTTAACTTCCAGAAGTTTTACCAATCAAAATACCTTCGCCGTGGTTCACACTCGCATGTGAAACTCCGGCGTTAATTATTTTACACCTGTATTCGTTTCAAAAATATCTCTTAGAACCGGGAGCATTGCTTCCTGCTCTCTAACATAAGTCTGATAGCTGAATAGAGTTCCAGGAGCATCCAGGTCATTTGCATTTCCTACACAGGCAAATCCATTTCCCTCGATTCCTATATATGTTGTAATTTGATGCAGCTTGCCGTTTTCGTTCTTGTTTATTACATTCATAAGAGTCAGACCATTTCCAATGTCATACATATCAATTCTTTTTTGTGCGTATTTTTTCATACCCCATCTTACCCCCTTTTATGAATGCCAAGATTTCCTCATAGGAAAGTGCATTCTTGATCACAGCCTCCATCTTTTTGTAAAGTAGCAGGAATCCGTCACCCTCCCAGAGCGGTGCCTTAAGCCGGTCACACCATTTGCTGCAGAACAGATAAAGCGCACTCTGCCGCGGCTCCATATGAAGCCGGTAGAGTTAACTCAATCTTGACAACTCATGCCTGCCGTGTGCCTGTCCTCTCACGGCTTTCGGAATTTCCGTACATCCATTCTTACGAAGACGCTTTACCCAGTTGTAAAAAGTACCCGGGCGGATATTGTTCTGCATACACCATTCGTGGTCCGTAATACCACCGACACGGCATTCCATAATCAGCCTGAACTGTTCATCAGCGGAAATGCGTGCTGCTCTCATAATCTAACCTCCAGAATTAAAGTAAAATGCTTGCATTTGATATTTCTGGCAACCTTAAGCAGAGTAAAATGCTTGCATTTTCTATTAGTATTATGAAGCCAAATTAATGATATGTCACGACTTATGGATATTTTGCGCTGGAATAATCCGGGATAAAATCTATGTCCTGTCCAGTGTATGGAAATCGTAATTCCATTAAAAAGGAAATCATTTTGTTTCCAAATTCTTATAATGAAGCTATGCAACCTATGGTGTAAATTCATTACAAGGAGGTCACGATTATGACCAAATATCAAGGACATTAATACTCTCCCATGTACTTATTCTACTGTAACGCTCTTAGCCAGATTCCTTGGCTTGTCCACATCAAGACCCTTAGCCACCGATACATAATAGCCAAGAAGCTGAAGCGGTATAACTGCAAGTGACGCTGTGAAATATGCATCCGTCTTAGGAATGTATACCGTAAAGTCACAGGTTTCCTCAGTCTCATAGTTTCCGTAGGTTGTAAGCCCCATAAGGTACGCGCCACGGCTCTTGCACTCAACCATGTTGCTCACTGTCTTTTCGTAGAGAGCATCCTGTGTGAGAGTTCCTATCACAAGAGTTCCATCCTCGATAAGGCTGATTGTGCCGTGCTTGAGTTCTCCGGCAGAATAAGCCTCACTATGGATATAGGATATTTCCTTGAGTTTCAGGCTTCCCTCAAGGCTCACAGCATAATCAATACCACGCCCTATAAAGAAAATATCACGCATGTTAGCCTGCTTAGCAGCAAACCACTGGATACGTTCTTTATCACCAAGTATCTTCTTGACCTTATCCGGAAGTGTCTCAAGCTCTGAAAGCATATCTGCGCACCGTGCCTGTGTTATCTCACCGCGAACTTTGGCGAACTGGATTGCAAGACAGTAGGAGGCGATAAGCTGTGTGCTGTATGCCTTTGTTGTAGCAACCGCAATCTCCGGACCGGCAAGCGTATAGAATACACTATCCGCCTCGCGCGCAATGGAGCTGCCTATAACATTTACAATGGCGAGTGTCTTGACGCCCTTCTCCTTTGCAAGACGAAGCGCTGCAAGGCTGTCTGCCGTCTCGCCCGACTGGCTGATGATTATAACCAGATCATCACTTTTAAGAATCGGCCTGCGGTATCTGAACTCCGATGCCACATCAACTCTCACCGGAATTTTTGCAAGGTCTTCTATAACATACTGCGCAACAACTCCAACATGATACGCCGAACCGCATGCCACTATATAAATCTGTGAAATTTTCTTGATGTCTTCATCTGCAAGACCAACTGATGATAAATCAAGCACTCCATCCTTATAAACAGAATGAAGCGTATCCGCAATCACGCGCGGCTGCTCATGAATCTCTTTCATCATGAAATGCTCATAGCCCGCTTTCTCAGCAGCTTCGGCATTCCACTTAATCTCAACAAGTTCCTTTTCTATCACATCACCATCAAGGTTATAAAAAGTAATCTCTCCCTTTTTAAGACGCGCCATCTCCATGTTACCAATATAATATACGTTTCGCGTGTACTTAAGGATAGCCGGTACATCGGAGGCAAGATATGACTCTCCATTATCTACACCAAGAATCATCGGACTGTCTTTTCTAGCAACAAAAATCTCTTCCGGATAATCCTTGAACATAAGTGCAAGTGCATAGGAACCGCGGATACGCACTATCGCATGGTTAATTGCATCAACAGGAGTATGCTCATATTTCTTATAGTAATAATCCACAAGCTTTATGGCTACCTCTGTATCTGTTGATGAATAAAAAGTATATCCTTTTCTAATAAGCTTCTCTTTAAGTTCCTGGTAATTTTCAATAATACCATTATGTACGCCAACAACATTCCCATCATCTGACATATGCGGATGGGCATTAATCTCAGAAGGCTCACCATGTGTAGCCCATCTGGTATGCCCTATACCGCAAGTACCACATACAGCGTTTCCGTCATCTGTTTTCTCGGAAAGAGCCTTAAGTCTTCCCTTAGCCTTAACTATCTGATATTCTCCCTCTCCATCGCGAACAGCCATACCCGCTGAGTCATAACCACGATATTCCAGCTTGGAAAGACCATCTAATATAATCGGTGCTGCCTGATGCTCACCTGTAAAACCTACTATTCCGCACATAAATTGCCACCTCGTAATAAACTAATTGTGTGATTAAATATATCATAATATTTCCGGTTATACAATAGATTTAACGTCTCCAGTCTCAATAAATAAGAAAATATTGCTTATCTGATTATACCTTTATTTCAATCAGAATTTAACAGTATTTTTGCTATTCTCTCACATCCTCTTCCATCAACATATTCCTGCATTCTATAGCTAATACTTTCCCATAACTCGCGATTACTTAATCTCATCAGTTCTGACACAATATTGTCAAGACATCCTGTCATATTATATCTTACATCGCCTGCACAATGAATAAGTTTTATTTCCGAAAGCTTGTCAGAGCACATTATCTGATTATCTGCAATTCTGTAGATAATTGATGGAATTCCACACGCACATAACTCATATACCGTTGTACCACCTGCAGTAATACATACATCGCATTCAAGCATCAGTTCACTCATATTGGTCACATTACTCAACAGGTGAACATTATCAGATAAACCATATTTTTTTATAAGTGTTTCTTGGTTAAAATTAAACTTTCCAAGTATGCAATATATATCTTTTGTTCTAAAATTACTATCATTCATCAGACATTCCAGAATATTGCCTATTACATTATATTTATCTGTTCCTCCTGATGTTATAAGAATCTTATTCAAACCATGGTATTTTCTATGCTGCAATCCGATAAATTCAGCCCGCAGTGGAGCAAATGACGGTCCAAGATAAAACTTTGTCATAAGATCTGCATGCCTGTAACGTTCAATATAATTTAAATCTTCAGCATAAAAATTACAATTTATCACCGTTGAAACGGGATATATAAAATCATTCATATCATCTATGTAAAAAATATTTGTTAGAGCACTAAGCCTTTTTAAATAATTTTCTGTCACAAAGTAGTCGTCTATTAATAGTTCCCTTATATTTTCTTCAACCAAAATCTGCGCAATAATCTCAATCTCACTATCGAGCTTATTCCAAATTGTGTTAAGGCAAATAGTCTTGAAACCTTTATTCAAAATTAAACTTTCTGATCTTGTATCTGCAACAATAAATACAACATCTGTTTTGTTTCTTCTCAAAGTCTCTGCAATTGCAAGGCATCTCATTATATGTCCCGTACCAATTTGTTCATTTCCATCTACTCTGATATATAATATATTCTCCATAGTAACCCGCCTTTTATATGCTTGAGAATTTTATATGATACTTATTCCATCTAAAATTATGCCATTTCCGCCCCTTGGAAATGGCATTCATAAAAAGAGAAACAATTATTTTTTATACTATTTATTGTAAATCTATTTTTTGTTTGTATATACCGCTTCCCCATGCCCTTTATAAACCAGCAGTCTAATAAACTTCATAGGTTTAAAACAATTATTTTATAAGCAATGGAATCAATAAATTGAAACTAGTGTACAGACATATTAATATTTCGTCAAATATTTCTGGCAATTATTGCCGTTTTTGTATAATAAAAAGAAACGGCTGTGATTTCCTATGGCAAGACCTAAAAAATATAAAATAGAACTTACAGATGATGAATTAAAAAGCTTAAAGTCTGTCATCCGAAAAAATAAAACATCCAAAACCATTCGATGCAGATGCCAGATCATTATTAACCTAGATGAATCCCACGGAAAAATATTGACCAATGAGCAGTCTGCAAAATCAAATGGTGTATGTCTGCAACAGTTACTAATACCATGAAAAAATATTTTGAAGATGGTATTGATGCTGTAACTGGATTTAAGCGTAATGTTAATTCTGATAATAATTCTAAACAAATTTTTACTCTCATTTTCGCGAAAGTAACTGATATCAACCAATTTGTAACGGTGAAAAAACTCTTGCCGATGCCATCATGAATCGTATATCATATGCTTCCTATAAAAGTATTAATCCATCCAAAGACCTTTCAATGAGAGTTATATACAGATCAGATTCGACAATCGCAAAGTAACTTATTAACAACAAAATGGACAAGATCCGTTATAGTGAGATTTGACACCTACTTTAAATCATTTCCATATCAAAGACCTATCAACACTAAAATCATATAGATTTCTACATTGATTATTTACTGCATCTGAAAAAATATATTCATAACTCGGATTCAATTTTACTTTATATGATTTAATATCATTAAAATAAATCACATCCGAAATATTATTTTGTTCCAGTATGCTACCTATTCTATTAAACTTTTCTACACTACCATATTCATAATATCTAGCTGGATACTCTATTCTTATCTGTCTACGATTGCCAAGCTCATCAACATATGTTCCCCAAAATTCTTTTAAAAATCTGTACGGAACTTTAGCTTCTGCTTCAACATAATGCACAAATGTCATGCTTCTTTGATAGTCTGTTCCCAACATAATCTGAATGGCATTATTATTATACATAAATGCAAAAGGTGAGTCTTTTCCAAATGAATTATTATTTTTAATATTACACAATATATCCTGATACTTTCCCCAAACGGCAAAAGAATGCATAGGATTTCTTGTTCTTTTAAAGTCAGGACGTTCCAAAGCTACATTTCCTAACGCTCCAGTTGTACATTTAGTTTTCTTAATATCATAAAAACCAATATTACTAAAGTCAAAGTTAAATGTTGGTATGACTAATGTACCTTCTTCCGTTATTTCATCAATAAAACAATCTATAATCTTATTTGCATCAAATATTCCCTCATTTTTTTTTGTTATAAAGGCAAGTGCCATTATATCTGATGATAAATAAATAAAATCACCTTTAGTTACTCCAAAGCTTTTTGCAATTTCAGAAATATTTTTATACTGTTTCATTATGCTGTGCCTTCCTGCTTATGTACTCAGCAATTTTTTTCGGTGTCTCAAAATTTTCTGGAACTAATTCTAACGGATGTACATTAATCTTATAGTCATCCTCTAAAATTGGCAATACCTTGTTAAATATAGACATAGAATCCAAAATACCTGTTTCAAACAAATCTGTATCCTCATTGAATTTAATTCCAGGATTGATGCTTTCAATCTTTCCCATTATATTTTTTAAAATATCAGACACTTTTAAACTCCTTCCACGTATTCCTTTTTTAATAATACTCTATCAATTTTTCCATTTGCATTATAAGGCATTCTATTAATCTTTATAATCTTCTCAGGCAACATATAGCTTGGTAAATATAATTTCTGTAGATTTTCAAGCAATTCATTGCTTTCTATACTTCCCTGATAAACTAACATTATATTATCACATGAAACATCATATAATGCAACACTTGAATCAACTTCCTCTAATGAATTAGCTGCATGTTCTATTTCTCCAAGCTCAATCCGATATCCGCTATGCTTTATCTGCGTATCAGCTCTTCCCATGTACATATACTCACCATACTCATTTTTCTTAACTAAGTCGCCTGTTTTATATACAGTCTCTGGGTAAGCTTTATTTAAAGGATTTTGTACAAACATTTCTTTTGTTTTTTCTGGTGAATTATAATACCCAAATCCAACAAACGAACCTCTAAAATACAACTCTCCAATCTCATTATCTTTAACCTTTTCCCCAGCTTGATTTAACGCAAATGCATCCATGTTTGTACAACATTTACCTATTGGTAAAGGCTCATCATTAGAAAAATCCCTATCAACAATATAATATAATGCAATATCTGTAATTTCTGTTGGTCCGAATAAATTAGCATATAAAGCTTTAGGCAAATACTCTTTCCACTTATTTAAAATTTTTGTTTGCATCACCTCACCTGCAAACAAAATCTTATTCACCTGTGGTATTGAGATATAATTTAATGCCCCACACCTTGCCACTATTGCAAGTGCAGAGGGAACCCAATAAATTGTATTTATGTTATTTTGATTTATAAAATCTAATAACTTAATTGGAAATGAAAAATATTTTTTTGGAATAATAACTAATGTTGCCCCATTCCTAATTGTCGAATACACATCCAAAACAGACATGCTAAAATAAAATGGTGTCTGACTTCCAAACACGGTATCACTATTAAAATCAAAAGTATTTGTCAACCATTCTGCATACGCAATAATCGACTTATGCGATATAACACTTCCCTTTGGAATTCCTGTAGAACCCGATGTATATAAAATATATGCTGGATCCGTATCTATTATTTTTGAACGTATATTATTTGCTATTTCTGCACAGTTTTCCACACAATCATTCATTAGGATCTCAACAGAAAACTTTTGCATTTCCGACGTTTCTTGTATTTCTTTTAAATTTTCTGATTCTTCATTATATATAATAGCGATTGGCTTTAAATTATCAACTATAGCATTTAATCTTTCTTTAGGCATAGATGGGTCGACACATACATAACAATTTCCACTATATAACACCGCCAGCATACTAATTAAACAAGATATACTTTTTTCAATATAGACAATAATAGGTCTATTATTTATTCCCCCTATTTTATTATAAATATTTATACCCATGTTTCTTGCCAACTTAACAGTTTCTGAATAGGTAACTTCATTATTCTGTTCTTTAAATGCAATATGATTGGGCAGTTTAATTGCATTATATTCCAGGTAATCTAAAACATTTTTTATCATAAAACAGCTCCTATTTTTCATATATTATAGACAATTATTTTTTGGTAAATAAATTTGCTTTTAAAAGTACTTGTGCTATTTCATCCAATTTCTTTACTGGAACATTAATTTTATCACTTATTTCAATCAAATCCATTGTTCCATCTGCATATGCTATAAAATCCATCATATCTTTTACAGCAATAGAAGATCTATTAAAACATTCTGTAGGATATAAGCCCCTAGGTCCTAATTGTGGCTCACATAAACAATTTATTCTATATATTTCGTTTACCTCTAGTGCTTGAATGATTTCTTTATATATATAATATGATTTTTCTAATCCTTTTGGACTAATTAATTTCAAATCATCTGCACTTGTATGATATTCTGGATATTCATGAAATTTTGTTCTACATATACTACATACTGGCAAGTCAATTCCTGGTGCATTATACTGACGCTCATCTGAACCACGATTCAAATAACTATATTCCATATAATCTGGTGCTATATATTTCAAAACATTTTTTGCTGCTCTATCTGCAATTGTATTTCCTTTTCTACTTTGAATGTATGAAACAGCTCTATCATCACCAACACATGTAATATTATATCCAGCTATAATATGCTCCTTCATGTAATCTAAATTTTTTGATAAATATGTAATTGAACCTATTGTTTCTGGTATCCAAATCAATCTATAACTATACTTATTTTTTCGACTCATTAACAATTTTGCTAATTCAATTTGAACAACAGGTCCAGAAAGCTCATTATTTGCCATAGAAGGATGACATGCATAAGTTGAGAAAAATATCTCATCCGATACTTGTCCCGGAATTAATAATTCTGCATATGTCAAACTGCCATCAAACAATTTGCTCTTTATAACAACATGGTATTGATTATCAGTCAGCTTTTTTCGAGAATTTTCAGTAACACAAAACCCCCATCTTTCCTTATAATAGCTTGTTACATACGGAATCCAATCTGGATGTTCTGGAAGAGAGTACAAATGAGCTTGCAATTCGTCTCCTGAAACAATCGCATCTATAGGAATTGAATATCCCACGACATGTAAATTGTTTTTTTGAAAATCTACAATTCTATTTCCCTTCATGTCTTCAATATACGCTTCCGAAATCTCCCATTCCTTTGGAACAACCCAGTCGAACACTTTAGTTCCCGTTGGAATCTCATGCAACACTATTTGTGGAACTTCCTTTTTTAATCTATTCAAAGTATACCTAATTCCTTCACCCGTTATACTTCTGCAAATTGGGAATAACTCCTCTGCTAATTGATACATTTTTACTCCAACCGACTTTTCTATCATTGTAAGCATTATCCTTTCATACAAAATTTATGCTACATTATTATTGTGATATTATACCACATTTAAATCATATCCCATGTAAGTATTGTATCCTCGTCAAGATCTCTTCTCACTTTACGCCCAATTACTATATTACAATATTCTGGTGAAATACCCGTCCCTGGGCGCTTAGCCATGACATCCTTTTCCCCAATTATCTCTCCCTCTTTCATATCTCTGGTAAGAACCAGCGATCTACGTGCTTCTCTTCTTGGAACAATTTCACAATTCAATACTGTTTTTTCTGGTGCCCCCAAAACCATATCAATCCATTCAAAATTTCGAATTGCTTTTTTAAAATCTTCCGGATTTCCCGCATGATAATGATCATTTCCTGGTAATGACTTATCCAGCGTAAAATGTTTTTCAATTACTTCAGCTCCCATCAAATATGCTGTTGCCAGTGTCATCATAGTATCATCTGGTGCAACATGGTCGCTAAATCCAACCCTAATATCAGGAAATGTTTTCTTTAATGTTTCAATTACTCTCAGGTTTGCATCTTTAGGATTAGTCGGATATGAAAGTACACAATGAAAGATAACTATATCCTTACATCCACTTTCTTTTAGCGCTCTTATTGCAACATCAACTTCTGACAAATATGATGCCCCCACTGAAATATAAACAGGTTTGCCTTTTTTTCCAATATGCTTTATAAATGGTATATTTGATAAATCTGATGATGATATTTTATAAAAATCCACCATGTTCTCCAAATAATCCGCTGATTCATAATCAAATGGCGTTGAAGTAAAATCCATCCCTTTTGAATGTGTATAATCACACAATTCTTGATATTCTCTTCTACCAAAACTATCAAACTTTAAAAATAATTCATATTGTGTCTTAGTAGTTTCCTTAGATGTATCCCAATACGCAGGTGAATTTTTTGAAACAATCGTACCTGCCTTATAGGATTGAAACTTTGCACAGTCAATACCTGCCTCTGCGGCCTTATCAATATATAATTTTGCGGCCTCTAAAGGCGTTATCCCTAATACTTTTGCTGTGTCATAAAAATTTACTCCCATTTCTGCAATTATATATGGTTTATTCATTTTTAACCTCCACTATGTCCTTTATTGCTGACCCAAAACAATCTTTTTTACTCTATCATACCCGTGTAACAAGTCTTTTTCCAACATTTGTTGGCTCATATTTCTTCTAATCTGAGGACATTGTATTAACCAATTTATTGTTTCATAAATTGTATTTTCTGAAACCTCTAAACCTGAGCCTAAATTTAAGTAACCATTTTTTATAGTACCAAACTCATGTGTTGCTTCTCTTTCATTTTCTGACATAATTATTGTAGGAACTCCCATCGCTGCTAATTCAAGCATTGTTCTTCCCTGAGAAGATATAGCAATATCCGCTTTTCCCATAAATTCTGACATCATTTTAACATTTTGTACTATTTCAAAATTATCGTGATTTTCTGTTAACTTAACCACTTCATCATAGTAATTATATCCCAAACCTAAAATAACTGTTATATGCACATTGCTTAATTTTAAAAGTGCATGAACTGTTTTATTAGTTAGATTACACGGATCTGTGCCACCAAATAATATTAATATATTATTAACATGATTACTAAACCTTCTATTAGAAGAATTTATAACAAATTCATCTCTTATTAAATAATAATCAGAGCCATAGAATGTATTTCTTTCAGGATTGTCTTTTTCATATAATGCATTAATTACAGCATCGGCATATTGTGCCCCCTCTCCTTCGTCTTCAAAATTAACTACCCTTACTCCAACAGATTTTAAGCTTTTAACATACTCAACATCTGTATTTAAAATATCATTTATTACTATATCCGCCTTAAAATCCTTAATAATATCAATTATTTCTTTATTGTCCGAGATAACTTTATACGGATAATGGCTTTCATTTATTTTTTCAATTCCTATATCCGATTTATTGCTTATGACAAACATTACTTTATGTTCAATAAAACCAGCAGCCAACTGTAATCCTCTATATATGTGACCCATTCCAATCCTAGAATAGCCATCTACCCTTATTAAAATATTTTTTTTATTCAATTCAGTTTCGGCTATCCACCAATCTTGTGGCGTATCTATGTCTCCCGCTTCCCTCTCCGGCATCTCATATATTGATATTTTTCTACCAAATCTTCCTGTAGGCTTAATAAAATCTCTTTTGGAAATTACAAATGCTCCTGTTTCTTTTAAGTCTTTCTTCATATATTGCCTATTTACACGTTCACTATAATTTGGAATACAAATCCCATTTTCCACCCTCCATGACAATCTAGGATCATTTACACCGCTTATAACCGTATCAAAATCATTTGCAATAAAAAAATCAAATGCACTGTCTAGTGTATTTACCGAAAGCAGTGGTGAAGTTGGCTGCATAGTAATTACATAATCATATCTGTATCCTTTTTTTGTTTCCATAAATTCGACAGCTTGATAAATTACTGGGTCAAGTGTAATTTTGTCTCCAGCGAGACTTGCTGGTCTATCAACAATTTGTGCACCATATTTAGACGCTACTAACTTAATCTCTTCATCATCAGATGTAACAACAACCTCAAACTGATTCTTACTATTTTTCGCACAACTTATGGCATATGAAATCAAAGGTCTTCCCGCCATAAATCTAACATTTTTTCTTGGGATCCCCTTAGAACCACCTCTAGCTGGAATTACTACTAATGTTTTCATGCTTTTTCCTCAATTCCTTCATCTATTATATGTACTGCCTTTGAAAAGAAATTATTAATATGATTTAATTCTTCAAAAAATCTACTCTCCAATTTTTTCCCTAATACAAGATTTTCATATACACTCATCATTACATACTCCAAGTCAAAAGGTTCTCCTACGTTTTTGACTGCCTTTATATATGCTGCGCACTCATCAATATTTTTCTGATAAGAGCAATGTTTAAACAATGCTGGCAATTCTTCTATATTTTTTACCTGTGTCACTCCTTTAATCAGAGAAAACGGAACATCTCCTAAGACAAATGATTGTTTTCCCAAAAGTGCTGCCTCATATGCCGAGGTTCCTGTTATTGTAATTACTGCTTTTGACTTTTCTATCCACGGTTTTGGATCATCATAATAATTAAACCTTACTAATCGTACATTAGGTATTTTCTTTACTTTTTTATAAAAATCTTCTCCACGTTCCCCCAACATAGCCTGATGCTCTTTGACATAAAGCCTCCATCCTGCCGGTAACGCCTTTGAAGCTGCTTCAATAACACTTAGTTCATTAATCCAAAAAGGAGCCATGTTAAATGTTGTTGATTCAGGAATTAGATGTAATGGCATATAAATATATGGCTCTCCATCCACCGGATTTTCAAAATAATCTTTGGACTGATACAGCTTTCTTCTAAAAAATTGTGATCTTATCCAAAATTTCAAGTAATTACTTGATTTGACAAATACATAAGGATTTTGTTTCTTTAATAATCTGTTTTTCTTAGTTGAGTCCTGTCTTTTAAAATATACTATTTTTGAGTATATATCCTTTAATGTATCTATTAAAGGTTCAACCTTATAGCAATATGTTGTATTTCCTTTTGTCATATAAATACTATTTTTTATGTTTTTTCTAATACGAAAGCTCTCAACATATTTCTTTTCTTCTTCCGTATCTGCTTCTTGTAAACACTTGTTATATTCTCTTTGAAAATATTCTTCAACCCCTATGTTCAAGGTATAAGACGGAATCTTATATAGCTCATATTTAGAATATGCAATTGATATATATGGAATATTTTTATGATAAGCAACTTCATTTAAAACATTTCTTGGTAATTCAGCCGTATCACAATCAAAAATATAATCCGGATTAAAATCATCCAAAATTTCTTCTATATTTTCATACAGACACATAATCCAATTTAATTGTTGTTCATATGTAACCGGTATATTCATTGTTCGATAATGATAGTGGCCATTCATTGCTTGATCAGAAATAATCTGACAATTAATATTTTTAAAATGAGAATATTTTTTTTCTAAAGCTTCAAGCTCTTCATAATTAATTTTATCATTACATATTTTTATAAACTTCTCATTTGCCTTTGTCAATGTATAATCTTTAGTAATACCTTTTCTTTTAAATGCATAGTATGTTGAGCTATTTAAATCGCATTCATCTAACTCCGACTCCATTGGATTAACCCACAATGTTGCAATCTCATTTTTCCCACTCCATTCATCAATTAAATAATAGAATGGATACATATATGTTTCTTTTCCAACTAATAATATTCTCTTATTTTCTATATTCATAATATTCTCTCATTCCTACCATAAATCACAAACTTGTTTCAAAAAATGATTTATTTTCTAATATCTTTTTATGATCCCACTTCCACCATTCCATGCTTTCCAATTTATTAATTTTCTCCTGAGAAAATCTCATTTTAATTAGCCTTGCCGGGACACCTCCGACAATACTGTATGGCTCTACATCTTTATTCACAACCGCACCAGCTGCAATTACAGCCCCCCTTCCTATATTCACCCCTGAAAGAATACATACATTTGAACCAACCCAAACATCTTCCCCTATTGTTATATTTCCTTTACTAGTTACATCATTTTTAAACTCCTCATGGAATATATTATATCCAAAGGCATATGTGCTTGGTCTATTTATATCATGATTAAATTCAGTAATAGTAACATTAGGGGCAATTGATGTATAGCTTCCAATTTTTATCTTTCCTTTTACCGCATGCAAAACCGTCCCCGGTCCTGAAATGGAAATATTATTATCCAGCTCTATATCTCCATATGCGTATACATGTTCAAAAAAACATCCCTCTCCCATTGATGATATATGAATATTTGAGTCATTAACTATGCAGGCACGCTCACTATTCGTATGAATTACGTTGTAATTAATACTAGACATACAATCCAAAATAATATTTTTTCTTTTAAGCATTCTTCTTTTTATAAAACTTTTTAATTTCATACTCTATTCCTTCAATAAAATTGTTCGAACTTTATAATACATATTAGGTGGCATAAGCATAATTAATACAGCTTTTATTTTATCATTTTTACTCAAACAAGATTTTAAAATTTTATCTTTATTATTTTTAAGTTCTGTCTTATAAGTAAAATAATAGCTATAAAATTCCTTGTCCATACATAAATATGAACATATATTAATCATAGTTGAATAATAATTTGTATAAGCCTGTGATAGAATAGAAGGATATTTCTCCTGACACAGCTCAACCCAGTTCTTTGCAGCAACAACCATATTTATTTTATTTACATTAAATTTACTTCTAACTAAACTAACACCTTCCTGAGAGTAATAATATAATTCTTTGTCTATATATCCTACTTTTTTCGCTTTATCAAAAAGAATAGGTGCAGTAATCATATCCTCTCCGAAATATATATTCTCAGGATAACACATATTCTTTAATAAAGACATCTTATACAATTTTGCCCATGCTGAACAAAACCTCTTTTCCGGTTCAAAAAGTCTCTTTATAAAATCTATTGAACTTTCATTTAGATTAGTAGTATCTGTTTTATTGCCCACAACTTTTTCACTTTGAGAATAATACATACTATAGTTGCAAGCTATTATATCTAATTTTTTTTCTTCCAAAGTATTTAACAATTCATTGACTATGTTTTCATTTAAAAAGTCATCCCCATCGACAAACATGATATACTGTCCATGTGCCTGCTCTATGCCTCTATTTCTCGCAAATGACGGTCCATGATTTTCATAATTTAATACGTTTAGTCTTGGTTCTTTTACTTTAAGTCTATCTAATATATTTAAAGTATTATCTTTTGAACCATCATTCACAGCAATAATTTCTAAATTTTTATATGTTTGATTAATTATGCTATTTATGCATCTCTCTATATATTTTTCTATATTATAGCATGGCACAACTATACTCACTAAGCCCGTATTCATTTGTCCTCAACCTTTCGTATAAATTTATTTAATATCATTTTAATTTCATTGCGTAAATAAAATACCATTATACAAATTATAAACACAAATACAATATATCTTATTAGTATATTTGCTGTATATATCAAACTCAGCAGAATGCCCATGAAAACCGCAATAAAAGATATTATAATAATATGACCAAAACTGTATATTTTTTTGTTATATATAATTTTAGTTATAACAAAGTGAAACAGCATTAACAAAAAGTAGGACATTAAAGTTGTATACGAAGCAGCAACATATCCATATCTAGGTATGAAAATCATATTCAAAATAAAATTAACAACTGCCGCTCCACATGAACCAATTGCCATATAAACTGTTTTCTTACAATATATCTCTATTACGCCAAAAAACTGATAAAGATATTGCATGAATGTTCCTACAGCAACAGGAAATATTATCCATTTAGCAGAATAATAATCCTCAGTTCCCAATATCTTAAGTGCTTCCGGTCCTGCTCCAATGAGTAAAACAGTAATCAAAATACCAAATACCATTAATTTATATGTCATTTTTGCCATACTTTTTTCTTGCTTATTTTTAAGCATTTCATACATCTGTGGCTGTACTGCGTCATTAATGGCATTAGTCACTACCGCTGATAGTACGGCATACGAATATCCAAAACTGTAAATTCCAGCCGCTGACTCGCCACAATATTTCATTATCATAACCCTATCAATCTGACCTAATACAATCATTGCCAGACCATGAGGAATCAATGGCAATGAAATTTTTAATGCATACTTCCAATATTCTTTATTTAATAATGTTTTTCCATTTCTAAATATCCTTACAGCAAAATAGGTTCCCATAAACATTGTTGGAATTAGCATTCCAATTATTCGCCCCAAATATCTCTGATCTGTCCAAAACAGTATTAAACCTATAGAACATATAACTGTTCCCAGTGTATTTATGATTGATATAGCAACATTCTCTTTATATCTATAATCAAATCTATAATCTATCTGTGCATAGCCTAATGAAGGATACACCACAAGATAAAAAAGCATTGCAACAATACATATCTTGTCTATATGCATAAAATCCGACCAAAAATCTATACCAATCAAAAAAAATATTGCACAAATTATTGTCCATATAATGCCTAATGTCTGTATTGATGACAAATAGCTCTTAAAATCATTCTGAAATTCAACTTTTCCACGTATAACCGCCGTAGAAAGACTCAAATCTGTAAAACACAGTACAATTCCCATCCATGATGAAAAATTACTGGCAATTCCATAGTCAGATGTAGATAACAATCTTGTAAAAATCGGAGCTGTAAATACACTTACTCCTCGAAGTAAAATATTCGATATTGTATACCATAACGTAGCCTTAGCTACCTTCCCATTATCGTTTTTCATATTATCTACTCTCCATAACATGGCTTAATGCTTCAAGATATTCATATTTATACTCTTCATCTGGTTCTAAATATGCCCCCTCTCCCCATTCGTTCCAGGCATTTATATATATAAATTCTTTAGATGAATACTTTTTTTTCAGCACATTTAAGTTATGCTCAAATAATTCCGGTGATGAATTTATATAACTCAATCCCATAGTACCTGTTCTTGGTGTATTATCCCACTGCGGGAATGTACCTGGAAATGCCTTGTCAGGAATTTCATCATTTTCAATATGCTTATATATCATTCTAATATCAATTTTATGTTCTAAATGTTTACTCTTATTTATTTTGTTAAAAACACGCACCAACCCTGTTTTTAATATATAAGCACCATTTTCTACATGGCTCAACCTTTTTTTTAATGTATATCCCGGTTCAAACACATACTTAGCATCAATTAGATTTTCCCTTGTATCTTCTCCCTTACTGGTTATACCTGAAATAATATAAACACCATCAAACCCCAAGTCTTTAGCCAAGTTATTCCATACTTCCAGCATATTGGATAATTTTTCTATTTCCTGGCTATGATATATATTAACAACTGGCTTATTGTTTATTTTTATATATCTAGGATCCAAAAAGAAATCTTTTAAATATATAAAATGTTTTTTCCAAGCTTCCTCATCTCCATATGTTTGCTCCATTAAAACAGTCCGTTCCTGATTATACCAATTTCTGGTCCACGTCTCATTAGCCCAACATATACAATAATTAATATCTATTTCTGGATGTTGTCTCAATATTTCCATTGGTTTTTCAAGTAACTGCTTTCCTTCAAACCAATAATGATAAATGCAAAATCCATATACACCATATTTTTTTGCAATTTTTGCCTGCCATTCCCAAACCGCACCAGACTCATCTGCCAAATTATAGTAATTTTTATTTAATGGTATTCTCGGCTCCTTATGCCCCTTATATAATGGCATTGCATTTTTTACAGCAGTCCATTCTGTATATCCTTTTCCCCACCATTCATCATTCTCCGGAATCGTATGATACTGTGGAAGATACATTGCAATTACTTTCATCTCTTATAATTCCTTTCCCAATCTCTTTCATATTTATTTCCCCTAATGACAACCAAAATAATGGCATTATAATCTGATATTCAAGCATATTTGACCCGATTGCTTGAAGCGATATAGCAATAACAATCATCACTTGTGCATATAACAATCTAAAGTTTTTAACACCCTTTACAAGATTTATTATAATCAACGCTATGAATATCAATATACCTATTATTCCAATTTCACAAAGCAATCCTGCCCAAGATCCATCACATACTATATATTCCGTAACGCCCATTGCCTTATGTGTTCTAGCACCATAACCACTCCCTATAATAATATTTGAATTTTTTATAGCCTCTATCCATGTATATACTCTACTGCTAAAAAGTCCTACTTCTTTTCCATCTGAAACAGCTGATGCACGTTCTAAAATATATCTATTTATAGCTGCACAAAGCCCATTCCAAAAAACTATAACACCAGAAAAAAATATTACCATTTCAACATAAAAGAATGATATTTTTAATATTTTCCATTTATAAAATATACATATATGTAATAACAATAATACTAACGCCATCACAATCCAAGCACTTCTTTGCATACTAAGAAATGAAAATACTATACTTGATAAATATAACAATTTACCCTTTTCCCCTTTTGTAATACAAACTTCTTTAATTGATACAATAATAGAAATTACTCCCAACATTCCTATAGCCGTACTACCTATAACAGATGAAAGTCTAGTGTTAGAATATCCATATTGAGCACAATACGAATAAAATTTATCAGTCTTAGTAACTATTAATATTAATCCAACTAAAGCACATATAAAATATGCTTTCAAGAAATTTGTCCAGATCTTTTTAGTATCAAATACCTTAGGCACAAAATAAAAACATATTGGAAGCATTGAATTGGAAGCTGCCTTTATAAATACTGTGTAAGAAATATTTTGACTGAAATATTGTAAAGATGAAATAACACACCATAACATATACGCAACACATAAATAATCACTTATTCCACTTATCTTCCATTTTCCTTTTTTGGAAAAAAAAATACCTAAAGTTATTACCACCATTATGCCTGCACAAACAAATCCAACATGAAATCCATTCACAAAAAAAGTAACAAAATACAACGCTATAACAATCAAATAATAGTAATTAAGTATAATGCCTAAATATTTTCTCATTTTTCTCCTTCTATAATAAATCTCATATTATATATTTACAAACATTCTAATTTACACCTTCATTCTATATATCACCTATCATTTATTAAATTTTTATACTATTTGTCATCATTTCTAGTTCGTCCCTTATATATTGAAGCGATGCAATTTTTTCTTTTGTCTCCTCCACATCCAGTCTCCGTGTATTATTTGAATTAAACTCACTCAATTTTGCTCTCTCTGTATCGCCCTGAGTAAAGTATTTATCATAATTAAGACCTCTCTTATCACAAGGAACACGATAAAAATTTCCTAAATCTATAGCATGTGCACACTCCTCATTTGTTAACAGAGTTTCATACATCTTTTCACCATGTCTTATACCTATAACCTTAATATCTTCTTTTTTTCCTCCGAACAACTCACATACAGCCTCAGCCTGCGTCTGAATTGTACATGCTGGTGCTTTCTGGACTAAAATATCGCCTGATTCACCATGTTCAAATGCAAACAATACCAAATCGACGGCCTCGTCAAGGCTCATAATAAATCTAGTCATAGTCGGTTCCGTAAGAGTTATTGGATTACCATTTTTTATCTGTTCTATCCAAAGAGGTATAACTGAACCACGGCTACACATTACATTTCCATATCTTGTGCAACATATCTTTGTTTTTGTTGTAGTACGGCTCTTAGCCACAATTACCTTTTCCATCATTGCCTTAGATGTTCCCATAGCATTTATAGGATATGCTGCCTTATCTGTTGAAAGACATATAACCGTTTTTACACCTTCATCAATTGCAGCCGTAAGAACATTCTCTGTGCCTAACACATTTGTTTTAACTGCCTCTATCGGAAAAAATTCACATGAAGGAACCTGCTTAAGTGCAGCAGCATGAAAAATATAATCAACACCATGCATAGCATTTTTTACTGATGCAAGGTCTCTAACGTCTCCTATATAAAATTTTATTTTTTCTGCAACTTCAGGCATTTTTGCCTGAAACTCGTGTCTCATATCATCCTGTTTCTTTTCATCACGAGAAAATACTCTTATTTCTCCAATGTCCGTTTTAAGAAACCTGTTAAGCACTGCATTTCCAAATGAACCCGTTCCACCTGTAATTAATAATGTTCTATCCCTAAATAATGACATTGTTATTTCTCCTTTTTATTTTAACTAAATTTTATTTCCAAAGTACTTTATATCCTGAACTCCTCTTTGAAGTTTCATATCTATTTACCGCATATTTTATTGCATTTTCCGAATACTCAAATAACTGCTTAGAATCCATTCTACAATATTCTTCTAATGAACTACTAAATTTATCTTTATCATCTATTGCTATAACATTTCCACATTTATTTTCATCAAAATCATTCCATGGAGTTGTGTCAGAAATAATTGGAATACAACCTGCTGCTAGAGCTTCATAAATAACATGTCCAAAATTTTCTCCTTTTGTTGGAAACAGAAAAATATCATATTCGGAGAACTTTTTTATTACATTTTGAGATTGTACCTCTCCACAATAGCGTGCCTCAATATTTTTAGGTAAACTTGCCATTTTACTTTGACAAACATTCCAGTATTTTAAATCTTCTTTTGTTCCATAAATGTCAAATATAATACTGTAATCTTTTATAGTGCTAAGTATATCAAAACAATACGATAGATTTTTCTTATTACAGATTCGTGATAGAAAAATTACTCTTAACTTGTCATTTGCTTGCTTAACATTTTGTTTTTTTATCTCTAAACAATCCAAATAATCAATTTTCCTTGGCAAATCTTCTGCTAATATAAAATCTTTGATACTTTCTCTTTTTAAATGTCTTTCTGCATCTGATACTTCTATACTTGATGAAAATGACCATATAATATTTTTAAAACACCCTAAAGTTTGAAATATTGTTATAAATAGTTGTTTTTTAAATTTTTTTATGCACATGGCCCCGTCTGAAAACACTCCCATTGGAGCCATATATAATTTTTTCTTTTTTTTTGCACATCTATGAATTAACAATGTTACAATTGAACTACGTTCAAAAAGTCCACATAAATAGATTATATCAAACTCACTATACAATTCTCTCAATCTGCTTCCACAATATTCATCAGAAGAAACATACATAACCTTCGCATTTCCAAATTTAGTCCAACAATTATTCTTAATACCACCATACGGCTTGTCAATATTAAGATCATGATTTTGTGTATATATGTGGAATTCAGCATCATTTCCAAATGCTTCTACAATATTTTTTATAGTCTGTTGTGGTCCTCCAGCTCTATATCCCGGAAAATAATATGGAATTACAATAAGTATTTTTTTCATTATTTTTTCCAAACCATCCTATTTATTATACCTGTATAACTTTGAATAATCTTAACAACTTTAACACTTACATTATTATCACTATAAGCTGATACTTTAATGGCGTCATCTCCATTTTTATGCATATTAACTGCTAAATCAACCGCCTGAAGTACCTGCTCAACTGTTATAGAGCCCACCGTAAATACAGCATTTTCCATTGCCTCCGGTCTCTCTGTTGATGTTCTTACTGACACAGCTGGAAACTTAAAATATGCACTTTCCTCTGGAACAGTACCACTATCTGACACAACACAAAATGCGTTCTGCTGCAACTTGTTGTAATCAAAAAAACCTAACGGCTGATGCTGAATTACTCTTCTATCAAACTCAAATTTTCTTAGCTCAATATACTTCTTACTTCTCGGATGGCAAGAATATAATATAGGCATATCATATGTCTCAGCCATCTTATTAACCGCATTCATAAGTGAGAAAAAGTTATTTTCTATATCAATATTTTCTTCTCTATGTGCAGACAACAATATATACTTTCCAGTTTCTAATCCTAACTCGTTTAAAATATTACTGCTTTCTATATTATCGATATTACATTCTAATACTTCCGCCATCGGGGAACCTACAACAAATGTATATTCTGGCTTTACCCCACTATCCAAAATATATTTTCTTGCATTTTCTGAATAGCAAAGATTTACATCACTTGTTACATCAACAATTCTTCTTATTACTTCTTCCGGAAGATTTTCGTCCTTACATCTGTTTCCAGCCTCCATATGAAATACTGGAATTTTCAAACGCTTAGCCGACAATACGGATAAACATGAATTTGTATCACCAAGAACAATTATTGCATCAGGTTTTACATCTGCCATCAACTCATAAGATTTAGCTATAACATTTCCCATAGTCTGACCAATATTATCACCTACAACACCTAAATAATAATCAGGCTCACGTAAGCCTAACTCCTTAAAAAAAACCTCATTTAATGTATAATCATAGTTCTGACCTGTATGTACTAATATATGTTCAAAATATTGATCACATTTCTTAATTATTGCAGACATCTTAATAATTTCCGGTCTTGTACCTACAATTGTCATTAATCTCAGTTTGTTTGTTGCTTCCATAACATATCTCCTTATCACACTTATATATCATAATGAGGATATAATTCTCTATGCTCGTGCATCCATTCCCCTAATTCTTTTACCATCTGTTCATATCCAGGAATAACATAATCAAATTCACCATATCGGGTTCTGATTAATGACTTATCCGCAATAAACTCGCCCAATGGTTTTACTTCAATTGGGTTACGTCTTATATATTTATTAAATAAATTTAATAACTCAAATTTATTTATCTTCTCTGATGGTACTGCATTATATAACCCATGTATTCTCTTTTTTGCAACTTCTTCCATTGTCTTTGCAAGCTGCAATGTAGTCTGGCCTGTCCAAATAGCTCCTGTATATCCATTTACCGAACCACTTTGCTTCATAAACCAATTTAGCAATCCAATTCCATCTAACTTTATATCAGGTCCTACAATTGAATTTCTAAGAGTAACATTCTTGTTATCCTCAATTTCCCCTAATGCCTTTGTCCTATCATAAAACAATGTTCCATCTGGAAAATCGTCTTCTGTATATGAACCCCTTTTCCCGGAAAATACACAATCCGTGCTCATTTGAATAATCTGTATGTCCGTATTCTCTGTTATTTTTGCTAAAAAATGAGGTAAGTAACTATTGACTATTACTGCCATCGGATGGTTGTTTTCAGCAAACTGGTTCAACAATCCTACACAGTTTATTACTGAATCGTATTTACCATTTATAATTATTTTTTTTAAAAATTCAAAGTCTGTTGCATCCCCGACAACAGTATTTACAAATCTTGATTTTTCTCTAGCATAACCTGTTACATCATGACCTTTTTCCTTTAAATACAATGAAATAATATGACCTGCCATTCCATTGCATCCGATTACTAAGATTTTCATTGTTTACCTCTCAATTAAATTATCTATTGATTTTTCAATGCTATCCAATAATTTTCTTTTATTAAAGTTGTCTTTAAAATATTTTCTTCCATTAAGGCCAAAATCTCTATATTCTTCCTTATTTTCAATAAAATTTTTCATAACTCTGGCAAAACCATCCACGTCGTCTGCATTAACACACAATCCGCACTTTGCTTCAGCAATTACCTCTTGTGCAGAACCATCTATCATTCCGATAATAGGTAATCCCGCCGCCATATATCCTTGAACTTTTGAAGGCAATGTAAGTCCTGTTGCATTGTCCGCTTTCAATGAAACCAAACATGCATCTGCAAGCTTATAAAATTTAGGCATCTCCTCAACAGGCCTTCTGCCATAGAACTGTACTATATCTTCAAGTCCATTATTGTTAACGAATTCTTTCATTTGTCCGAGACAGCTTCCATCTCCAACAAAATGAACCTTAAAATTGGGAACATCCTTAATCTTATTCACAGCTTCAAGAACCGATATAAGATTCTGTGCTATACCAAGATTACCAAGAAAAACAAAATCCACCAAATTATCATCTGACGTAAAATCCGTTTCAAGGTAAGTCTCATCCGCAAATGCCGGCATATATATCATCTTGTCTCTTTTAATTCCATGAGTCTGTTCCATATAATCAATAAAACTCTTAGACTGAACAGCAAGTACATCGGCTCTCGAATACACTTTTTGACTCATTCTCTTCATAATCCTAAAAAGAATGTTTTTTTCATTTTTTATATACATCTTCATTGATTCTGGCCACAAATCACAACAATATATCATAAGCGGAACTTTATGCTTATTGGCATATTTAATCCCTGGTAATGCCATCAGCACAGGTGAAAGCTGATACACCAAAACAATATCAAAATCACCTGAAAGCACATTTACTTTATGTAAAAAAGACAACGTAAAGCTCACATAATTAATTGCAAGCCACAGCGGTCCCTTTCTTCTTCCTATCTCATAGCCTCTGACTACATGCACACCATTTATAATCTCATCTCTATGACCTTTCTTATACTCATCAGGTACAATCCCCGTTGGATAATTAGGAAGACCCGTCAATATAGTCACATCATAACCATCCTTAACCAACTGTTCACATATGGGTGTTATCTGAAAATTTTCCGGATAGTAATGCTGGCAGACAACCAATATTTTTTTTCTTTTATTATTTTGTTTCATATCTTATTGTAATTTTCCTTATATTTTTTTTATTTTAATTCTAAAATATACTCTATTTCATTTTGATTATCAAACGGCCTTCATCTAATATGCGGAGTAAAATCGAACTATCGAATCCATATTTCCACTTCCACAGCTAAATATCTTATGTACATTAACTATCATATTATCAGCTATATCAAACCCAACAATCCCATTCGCCTGGTCAACCTCAGCCACATAATATCTTTCATCAATCTCCGTCATCAGATACGGTGTACCTGTTATTCCTAGCTGGTAATATATATCTTCATAATCACCGCTAACTATATTTTCAAGCTGTGTTGTCCTGATAAATCCCGGATTTCTGTTAAAATCTTTATCCGTGTATATTGTCAGATAATAATAATCCTGAACCTTACACAGCCCCACTGTACCCTGTATTTCTTCCGGAAGCTCATATACATTTACTATATCATAATTATTCTGATAGTCAATCCTATATATACTGTTTCCCACAATATACATATAACCATCTATGATTGAAAAAGACCTCGTATATGACTCTATCTTTCCGTCAAATGTAAGATGGTTTACCAATGACAGATTCTGATTTTCATTTCGGAATATCAGTAATTCTCCATTATTCGCACCCAATATATAGAACATCCCAGTCACATCATCATAGTATGTATAATGTGGTCTGTAACACACGTTTTCTATGTACTGAACCAGTTCAAATCCATTCTCATTCCTTATATACACACGTACAGCATTGTTATCCGTATCGTCACATACATATACACTTCCGTCCGATGATATTGTATGCCCTCCCAATATATCGTCCGCCAGTGTACTCCACTCAGATATAGGCTTATCAAGACTGTCGCTGTATATTATTCTATGCTGCCAGCAATCATTGATAAAATACAGATCACCGAATTTTCTCAGTTCAGTCGGGCTGTACAATCTCTCATTCCAGCTTAGTTCATCCCCGGTATCAAGCCCCTCAATCTTATATACCGAATATTTTTCTGAGTTTGTCTTCCCAATGCAGCTCATCCCAAGCTGCTCTAACACTTTCACATTATAGCTCTCAGACTTTATTATCACATACTCTGTAGAAGTATTTATAAGTGCTATTCTCAATACATCTGCTCCTATTACATCCCCTCCACTATTTGTAGACACAAATGCTGCAAGAATACCGGTCCAGTCCTGATTCTCCACGTACGAGCTAAGTTCAGCTCTATCCCATATAGATGCTGAGTATGTTCCGTTATGCGCTGTGACAATGGATGAATCATAGGTCCTTATCTCAATACCAATCTCACGCTCATATAACACACGAACTTCTTTGTCCTTATCACTCTTATCCTTCTCAATTATATCTGCCGCCTCAACAGCATCATTACTTATCTTATATATGTTCTCAACAGCTCTGAATTTTTCATGTCCGCCAAGTGTATTGTAGTGCCCACTGACAACCTGTTGACAACCTGTTATTAACATAACTGTAAGACAGAACCACATTGCAATAACACGTACTCTTCTCTTCCTTCTGAAAGCCAGCTCCGTAACAAAGTATGCCAGTTGCATGTACATAGGATATAACCAGTAATACCTGAACACTCTCGAGTCAAACGCCGAACCAAAAAACTTACGCATTATTATAGCCGACCACGGATTGAGAACCATTACCGTTAATATAATTGTTTCACTCAGCAGCAATATTCTTTCTTTCTTATTACCATACACAAGATAATATATTGATATTACAATAAAAGAAAATACAAGCAGCCATTCAATTGGTGAAAACCTATTGCTTATAACCTCCCACCACTTGAAAAAGAACTCTATGCCCTGATAATCACTATAGTTAAAATGCATAACTACCACCTTATCGTCAAGTCGATAATTCCCTTCATCACCATTATGTAATACAGAATTGACAGTGCTGATGGCACCATCATTATGCACCAGTTAACCGCCTGCCTAAAGCTTTTCTGAACAATAGCAACAGGTATAAACGCAAGCAGCAGGAACGGCAGTATATACATTGTGGACATGCAGGATGTAAATGAACCGAAAAGTGCTATCACAAGGCATATCAGCGTATGTATATCCCGCTCATTGTCATATAGCTTCCAGAAACATACAAACACATAAGGTATCAGCAACATTCCGAATATAGTCTTTCCCTCGAACGCCCTGTAGAACAGGTAATACGCCGGTATATATACCGACTGTGCACACAACAGTATGAACGCCTGATATGCAAGCCAGAAAAACAGTACCTTCTTCCTCTTATTCTTAAATATAGCTCTTGCAAGCTCATAAGTAATAAGTCCTGACAGCAATATAACTACCTCTGACATAACCCCACGCATCTCAACCAGTGGAGCTATTCCGCTTATCTTGCATACCACCGCCGTGTGGTGCACATACGTCTGAAGGAAGTACATTGTATTAAATGAGCTTATCATTGTTCCGATCTCAGGTTCGACAACACCGAAATGATTCTTGAATATATCCGATGCCGCCGCTCCCACAAAATAGGCTGCCCCATTTCCGTCAGTATAATTACCATATAACAGCTCGTATATAAGTTCTGCTCCGATAACCATGCCTACAACTATTGCCGATAATTTACGGGCTGAAATCCTCCTGCACGAGTCTGCAATGTTCCTTCCAATATCTCTATGCCATATCAATACAATGGTGCCAATGGATACAAGCCATACCACCAGCCATATCCATGCAACAGTACTTACCTCCACAAGCGCAACCTTAAAAGGCAATACGAATATAAAGAACAGCAATCCCTCTGTCCAGAACCCCATTATAATTGCGTTTATCAAGGATATATGCTGTGCTTTGCATAGCTTTGCAACCGCAAATCCATACAGATAATATGTTATTGTATAAATTATAAATAAGAATCCCGCCCTAACCAGCATCATCATACTCCTACTGTCATCTCGTTGCTATAAATCAATTTAAGTTCTTTTTTTCCTCTGATACTGCCGCTTCCCCATTACTTACACCCATTGCCGTTGTAGCACCTTCTGCTATCCCCTCTGTACTCTCTGGCATAAATAATATTTTTACAGTAGCAAGCATTATCTTAATATCCTCAATTATACTTGGACTAGCTATATACATTAAATCCATCTGTAACTTATCATATGGTGTAGTATTATATTTTCCATATACCTGAGCATACCCTGTAAGTCCTGCCTTTGCCTGAAGTCTAAGATTGAATTCAGGTAACTCTTTTTCATACTGTGCCGCAATCTCAGGTCTTTCAGGTCGTGGCCCCACTATAGACATATCGCCAAAAAGAATATTAAATAATTGTGGAAGTTCATCGAACCTCACCTTTCTGATAAACTTTCCTATAGGTGTAATTCTATCATCCTTATCTCCTGATGAAAGTCTTGCAACCCCATCCTTTTCAGCATCAACCCTCATACTTCTAAACTTAAGTACCATGAACTGTTTTCCATTCTTGGTAAGCCTGCACTGTTTATATAATACCGGTCCTTTATCTGTTACTTTTATTAAAAAAGCAACTACAATCATTATCGGAGATAAAATAATTATTGCAATCAATGATAATATTATATCAAATAATCTCTTTATAAAAAGGAATTCCGGATTAGGATTATATCTTCCTACTCTTAGCATTGGCAGGTGAAACATATGCATTTTTCTTGCCCCACTCATTATAACATCGCCAACTCTGGGGATTACATATACATTTATTCCATTTGACACACAGTACTTTAAAATTATATTTCTATCATGGCTGTGTATTCCACTCAGGAACACTGTCTCAACTTTATTCAAAATACTTAAATCATTAATACATGTATCTGACTTAATTTCAAACAACACCTTGAATTTTTTATCCATGCCATATTCATCTATCAGTCTTTCCATACCTTCCCGGGCATCATATACTATTGCTGATTTCTGTGGAGGGTATACTTTAAAATACCATGTATGTGCAGCCATGCACCATATAATACTTACTGCAAGCTGTACAACTAATAGTATTAACATTGGAAGCACATTAGGAAAGCTTCTCATAAGAAGCCAAGTAATTATATACATAATTGCATCTGTTATAAGTGCTGCTAGCATTTGGCTGTATACCATTTCTGATATCCTATTGATTGACACAAGAAAGCCATCAAATATCTTACAATAAATAAAATACATTATTGTAAATAGTGCTATTACAACCCAGTTTCCCCTTGAATAATATGGAATAATCAATCGCTGTGAATAATATACATACCAACATACAATAAATGGTATTACCATCAGAATCAAATTGATTAATTTTACGCATCTGACTGCAATACTATGTTCCAACACCCTCTTCATTTTTTATGTTTCTCCTTTAAAAATAGTAATTTTAGTATTTTTATCTATTTATTCCCATTCCACCTTGAACTCTCCACTGTTGTGATACAGTTCATAATACATATCGTGATAGTTCCCGCCATTATTCATATATTCTCTCCAGTAAGCAAGCTCATAGTCTTTCACATCCCTGTAGAATACTGCATAATATATTGCACTGGCAGCCTCCTCTATGCTCAATCCTCTTTCAGCAAACTCGTCTGACGCAAGCAGTTCATACGCTATCTCATCAAGCATTTTTTCACCACTACCTATACTCTGTATCCCAGTATATACCTCTTCATAGGTTCCGCGTCGGCCTAGCAGATAGAAATATACACGTCTTACATAGCCCCAGTAATCGACTCTCATAGGATAGCACTCTCTGTCTCTGGCATAGAGCGTTCTGCTGCCGTATTCCCCAAGCTTAGTATAACCTACCAGCTCCATATACTCATCCATTCCAAACTCTGTATTTATAATAGCATATTCAACACAATTAATCGACAGCATTTCACGTATCAGATTGTGCTCTGTCTGACCGCCTCCTACTACCATTGAATAAATAAGCGGCTTTGATTCCTGAAGGTTTCCTGCCCATGTAGTATCTGCAGGGTCGAAAGCCAATGCATACCGACCATCAAGTCCTCGCAGATAACCGGATATCTCCGGTTCCGCTGCAATACTTATATACTCTGATTTATCATAAGCGTCATTGCATATTCTCTCTCGTCTTGATTCAACATCCGCAGCTATTACCTCGGACATCTGCTCCAAAGCATTCTGTTCTGTTCCATATCTAAAATTCTCTGTTACAGGCTTAATATCCTTTTTAAAAAGCATTATTCCTGCCACTACTATACCAACAACAAAGATAAGCTTCTTCCACCACTCATTCTCCTTATCAAGAACTGCATGTGCCAGTGCTGCCGCACATACAATGGTTGCAGGAAATGCACATATTAGTGCATAATATGCACTATCACTCCATACCATCTTAACAGCAATATACATAATATCATTAAACAGAAGCACAACCGCTGCCATGATTGCAATATATACATGGTTCGATGTCCTTTTCCCCGCCTTAGAAAGCAAGTATATAATAGCGGCTATCGATAAAACAAATATAGCCGTATCATCTTGATAATTGTTAAATAGCTCTATAACATTCTTCATCGCTCATCGCTCCACCCGAAATATCTATATGCATATTCGGTAAATCATATTGTATATTATTCCCGGAATCAGGCACACAAGACCTCTTAACATCGTTCTATATTCGTGTTTACATACAGAAACCGTCACTATGCCACACAGTGTAATCAATGGTACAACCGCAAGAGCAGCAACAGACAGCGCAGCACCCGCCATATTAGATAAAGCCACAAGTACCCACCCTATAGTGGTCTTATTATATCTGATTATGTATATAAATCCTAAAGCAACCGCAGGAATTAAAATATATGGCAGCTGCGCCATACTGTCATAAGCTCCCGTGAAAAGGAAATAATGTGCACCACTATAAAACAGCAGATATACATTGACAATCTCATAAAATAATATCAATGCCCATGTGTACCTTATTGATGCTCTAAATATTATCCTTCCAATCAGGTACACCACATCTATACTCACCAGTATGCTTATTATTCCCATAACATTGTGCTGCATAATCACCGGACTTACTTTAAATATACTACACAATACCGCTGAATGCATGTAATATCCTGAAAAAGCATAACTCATATCTGGCGCGTCAAGTTTCATTCCTGTATATACATCCCTCATAAAAAGTCTGCCGCTATACACACTGTCTCCAACCGCACTATAAGCATATCCGCCATCACTTATATATGATACGCCGCACACATAAACTACCAGAGTACATATAGTCATAATAGCTACTGGTATAATAGCCTTCCAATTCCGTTTCAAACCGATAAACGTATTATATGCCAGAATAACATAACCTTTCCCACGCATTATTGTCATAATGCATAGTGACACCACAAGCAGTGTTATTACAGTTATCTGCCATACAACCTTAAGAGTATTAAGACTGTTATCAAAAGCCAGACATAATAGATAGACAATTTCGAATATACCATAATATATCATATATCCCATTAAAAAATTAATCGTCAATCTCTGTCTGGCTCTAATTATTGTACTTAATGTTGTACCCAATATTCCAAATATTCCCAACAGCAGCACCGCCGCTAAAACCCCTGACCAATTCATTACAATTTCTGACCTTCCATTCTGTCATCATCTATTTTCGAGTCTCTTCATATATAATGTATACCTTCATAATTTTACCTTTTTAATATTTTTTTGTCAATATATATTACTAATATAATGAACATTGATGCAGCCACTTTTTTATTCATCTCCCACAAAAGATTGCCATACCTCTTGGCTTATGTTATAATTATGTACTGCTAATTGATTTTATATAAACAAAGAGGTTAAATATCCATGAATAAAACAACCATCGTTGTTCCTGTATACAAGGACTGGTCAACACTCAGTTCTTGTATTGAATCACTTAAGAAATACGTTCCATCCGGAAATTCCGTTCTGTTAATCAATGACTGCGGACCGGAGTGGGAGGAGCTTGAACATAATATTCTATCGGCTATTGCAGACTGCCCTAACTTCACCTATGCCAAGAACGAAGAAAACCTTGGCTTTGTAAAGACATGTAATCATTCCCTTGAGCTTGCCGACCCGGCAACCGATATTCTTCTTCTCAACTCCGACACGGCAGTCACTGAAGGCTTTCTCACCGAGATGCAGGAGGTTCTCTATGCCGATGAACGTCATGGTGCCGTATGTCCGAGAAGCAACAATGCGACTCTTCTCACCATGCCTCCGAGGAAGAATACCACAGCCGAGCTGACCCCCGAGGTAAGCCACTCCATATATGAAACGGTCAAGGACATGCTTCCTCGTTGGACTATACTTCCTACAGGTGTCGGTTTCGCACTGCTCATAAAGAGGGACGTTCTTAATCGTTTCGGACTATTCGATGAGATATACAGTCCGGGCTACAATGAGGAGAATGACTTCTGTGCACGCATCAACCAGTACGGATTCAGTATAGTTATGGCTAACCACGCGTATGTATATCATTATGAGTCTAAAAGCTTCGGTTCAAGACGTGCGAAGCTTGATGCGGAGCATTTTGCCATACTAAACAAGCGCTATCCTTACTATTCAAATCTTATAAGCACTTATTTTCATGGTGGAATGGAACCTGTTGACTACTTTGCCGACCTGATTGGCGATGGTCTATACCATAAGAAGCGCATACTGTTCAGCCTCTACGAGACACCTGCTTCGTACAACGGAACTGCCAAATACTCTATATCCATCTATGAGGCGTTTCTCAGACTGTACGGTGACAAGTATGATGTGCACCTTCTTATCAACCGCGCTGCTGATAACTTTCACAAGCTTTCCGAGCGCCACAATAACGTATGGTACCCTGACACAATAAATGACCAGACATTCCATATCGCATTCTCTCCATCGCAGATATACCATATTGAGCACATGTTCATACTTAACAGAACCTGTCTCAAGTATGTATTCTGCATGCAGGACATTATCAGCATAAGAAGCTCGTACCTATTGGTTCAGGATCCTGAGCGCAACGAGATATTCCGCTCATCAATTCACTACTGTGACCTTATGACCTCCATAAGCGAATTCTCACTCAAGGATACTGTAGACTTCTACAAGCCGGAATTCGATAAGCGTAATATACCTACCAGAGTTATATACCACGGAACAGATAAGCTGTATGACCCTGCTAAGAACCCCGGCTTCAAGCTGCCATTTGATAATTACTTCGTAGTTTTCGGCAACTTCTACAAGCACAAGTTTGTGCCTCAGCTGCTTGAAGCACTCAAGTCCTCGAAGCACAGGATTATCGTAATCGGAAGCACCTCCGAAGGAGCTATCGGTAACAGCATGTATGGATATAAGTCCGGCAATCTGTCCGACGAGTTCATAGATTATGTACTTGGCAATTCACTTGGAATAATATTTCCTAGTATATATGAGGGCTTTGGTCTTCCGTTTCTGGACGGAATGAGCTACTCCAAAAAGATTATCGTAAATAATACTGAATTAAATCGTGAGCTTAGGAACTACTTCGATGCATTCAGTGAAAATGTATATATCTTCAACTCACTTGATGAGGTAGATGGTATACTTGATAAGATCGAAGCCGATCCTGTAATACACTATAAGAACAATGATTCCCATATAAGAAGCTGGGAAGACTCTGCAAAAGAGCTTGAGGACTGTCTTGCAGGCGTGCTTGCAGCTCCTGTCAATGTTGAGCTCCTCTATGAGCGCTGGCATTTCTACCAGTACCTATCGAATGTGCACCGCATATATGCAGGCAGTTCCAACATGAAGAAATCCCGCTCCATCGAGATGGAAGGCTTTCTTCAGGGGCTTATCAACCGTTTTCCTCACATATATGGGGTATATAAGAAGGTAATCGTAAAATTCGACCCTGACCACTATAACTAATCCCCAGATAACCGCTGTAACACAATTATACATGAAAAAGTCCCAACCTGATACCTATTGCATAGCGCAAAGTATCAGATTGGGACTTTCTTATATCTTATCCTGTTTTCTACCTTCCCTCTGCCTTTCCCACATTCATGTAGTGAATATAATATCTTTCCATATCATATCCAAAGGCTTCTCTAAGGTCACTGTAAAGTGTACGGTAAAGGTATGGATTGAACTCCTCGCATGCCTGTCTGCCTTCTTTCATTCCATATTTTACAAAATGCTCAATAAGTGCTCTCTCGTCATCACCAAATGCGTTCCTTAAGTCACCATATTTTGCCAGATAATAATCCTTGTTATATACATCCTTATAGTCAACACCATTGTACACGGTAGAGCTTGTCGCTATCCTATGCTCTGCTGCCCCATAGTCTATATAATGTATATAATATGCCTTATTATCATCGCCAAATGCATTCTTTAAGTCCGAATACTGCTTATATGTCTCCAGGTCAAAGTCGAGACTGCCTTTTCTTCCTTCTGCCATTCCATTCACAATAAAATGCTTTAGAAGCATATTGGAATCTCTTCCGAATGTCTCTGCCACATCAGGATTATTATTATAATAATATTCTTCATTATACACCTTGGAATAGTCTCTCTCATCATAGAAGGTTCCATTGCAGATTCTGTTCTCATACTGACCATACAATATATAATGCAGATAATATGTGTATATATCATCACGGAATGTAGCCATCAGATCCGGATTATATTTGGCATAAGCCTCTATATCGAATATATCATTACCTCTTTGCTTATTTCTTGTCCCCTCCTCAACAAAGTACTTAAGCACAAGATAATCGTCATTATCATATCTCTTAGCAATATCAGGATACCTTGTTATATAATACACCTTATTGTACACTGCAGCATAATCCACTCCGTTATAGGTTGTATTAGACAGCATGTGTGACGCAATTCTGCCTTCATTTAATCCGTATGTAATATAGTGATTATAGTATGCAACAAGGTTATCCCCGAATGCATTCCTAAGATCCTCATAATTCTGCTGATAGTAATATACATTGAACTTCTCGGATGCCTGATGCCCGGCTGCCATTCCATAATTGATAAAATATTCCTCTGCCTTCGTATAGTCATTGCCACATGCAGAAGCTGCAGCCGGATATTTCTTGAAATAATACACCGGATCTACCAGCTCACTATATCTTGATATTATATTAAAGGAAGTCTTAATCTGTCCACTGTACTCCCCAATTCCGGTTACTATGACATTCGCCACAGGTCCCTTCTTGTTATGTGTATAGCTGAGGGAATAATCATCATTCTGAGTCAGAAGCTCACCATTATAACGCACCTCAACAGAAGGTGTATAATATTCTCCTGAATACAGCACATCACCTACTGGACTCACACTCGCAACAGTAATATCCTTTTTCTGCGGTGCATTGCAGGTTATCTCACCCGCCGGTGTTACAGAATCTGTCGCATATAGGGCTGCTGTGCTATCATTTCCTGTGTATCCCGCTGTGTTCCATGTATCACTCAACCATATCTCGACCCTGTCAATGCTGTTTCTGTACTTCCATCCGGATAAATCAGTATATATATACTGTCCATCCTCCGCCGTCAAGCTTCCATACGCATCATATATATGGTCTTTACTTGTAACTCTTATTCTTAACACTGCAGCTTTATCAAGATTGATACCCACACATAAGTAAGGTACATTTGACAAATCAAGCGAATCAAAATATCTTACCCTGCTCGAGTATATGGCATCATCCTGATTCATATCCCAAATGTCAGTACCTCCCCGAAGCTGTACCGCCTCCTGAGGCACTAGTGAATCAGCATTTCTGAACACACACCCATGGTCTATACTCTTCATCTGTGCAAACATATCAGCTTCGAAATTGTCTATAACTTCATTCCATGAAGCAATCCCCAACACATCAAGTGCAAACTGTGTGTATTCAAGTGAATCCGTTGTATCCATATATTTAAACATTTCATATGACAGCTTAGGTATCTCAGTCTTGTAGCGAAGTCCGAACTGAAAATACGGACTGCCCTCACTGATATCCCTGTGTGCCCTGATTATAAATGCCTTGATATACGGGTTGCTCTCAGCCTTATAGTATGAGTATGCTATATTAGCAGCCTGTTTTGCCTCATTCTGGCCACATATAACAGAATAAGATGTATATCCTACCTCTGATACTATTATTGAGCGTACCTGCCCACTCTGTGTGAGAAGGTTCTTCGTAAAGTAATCCGTCAATACATCTATATTCTTCATGGATACCAATGGTGTATACTCATCCATCGTAACCTCACCGCCATAGGTAGGAGTTCCGTCCGTGTCCGTTGTCGGCTCGTCACCATCATCGAGAGTATCAGGATCACCGAGAGGATATGGATATGGATGCCATGCCACGCCCCAGTCCATCTGCTGATCCTTCTTTTCGTTGCGGTTAAATTCCTCGAGGAACCACCTTGCACCATAATCTGTCATAGTGTTTGCCGTCTGCCATCTATGCTCTAATGGTATATATATTTCAGCCTGTGGATTAATTTCTTTTATTATATTGTAAAACATCTTGAACTGCTTATAATACTCAGCCACATAACTGCTTCCCTCACATGGCTTGAGATAGTTGTACTGAAGATTGTCATTCACCTCATTTCCGATAACCCAGTCGACAACCTTCCCCTTATCCCCACCATTGTATCTCTCAGCAAGGAAATAAGTACATGCCTCTATCAGGCTGACACCCTCCTCAGTCACAGCATTGAAGGCATAGTACTGTGTTCCATCATTGAAGTCAACACCCGGATACCGAAGCTGTGGAAAATCCTTATTGTAGCCATTCACAACCGCAGCCACTATGCTTATTCCCGCATTGGTTAGCGTGTTTATCGTATTGTCATATAACTCCACCTTATCTGCAGCATAGTAATATGTCTTTCCTTTGTAATCATAGAAATATTCTGTTGGTTCAGTACTTACAAGTTCATTATAAAAGAAATTAAGAAAGCCATAGCTTACACCTATATCCTGAATATCCACAAGAAGCGGATAGTTTCCATCAACTATCTGAATACCCTTCTTAGATACCTCATCACCCGGTTCACTGCTCTGTGTCTGTGCTGTATTTTCGCTGTCATCCGCGAAGCTATACGTTCCCCCTGCTGCTATACATACTGCTGCTATTATTATCAACAGCAATGTTCTTAATGAAAATCTGCTCAATCTGAATCTCATATGTGTATCCTTTATTTTATATACTTATATATCTACAAAACATTTTTAATAATACACCAACACTGCCCATACACACAAATGGCAGCGAAATACTTTATCCCGCTGCCATCTGTTATACTCATGAAAAGATAAGCTCTTTTCCGGTTATTAGTGACTCTTTCTGTTTTCAGCCTTACCATACTTGATATAGTGGATATAATAAGTTCTTGTATCATCACCGAATGCATTTACAAGGTCTGCGTTATTAGCCTTGTATACATCAACATTGAACTCTTCACTTGCCTGACGGCCTTCATATATTCCGTAGTCCATAAAATGATTGAATAATGCCTGCTTATCATTGCCGAATGCATTGGCTACATCCTTATGGTTAGCATAGTAGTAATCAGCATCGAATACCGTTGAATAATCTATTCCGTCTACCACATAGCCCTGATTTCCACTATTGTCTCCTGTAGCTTTTCTGTTTTCTGCCTTGCCATATTTTACATAATGTACATAGTATGTTCTTGTGTCATTTCCAAATATGCTTACAAGATCCGGATTGTTGGTCTTATATGATTCTACGTTGAATTCCTCGCTTGCCTGACGGCCTTCGTTGATTCCGTAATTCATAAAGTGATTGAATAATGCCTGTGCATCATTTCCGAACGCATTGGCTACATCCTTATGATGGTTGTAGTAGTAATCTGCATTAAATACAGGTGAATAGTCAACACCATCTACCACATAGTTACCTGTAGTTGTTCCGCTCTGGTTTCCGCCATTGTTTCCACCGTTATTGACACTTCCTGTTGTCTTTCTTCCCTCTGCCTTACCATACTTTATATAATGTACATAGTATGTCTTGGTATCACCACCAAATGCGTTCACAAGGTCCGGATTATTAGCCTTGTAAGAATCCACGTTGAATTCTTCACTTGCCTGACGTCCTTCGTAGATACCATGCTCCATGAAGTGGTTAAATAATGCCTGTGCGTCCTTACCAAATGCATTAGCTACATCCTTATGGTTATTATAGTAGTAATCAGCATTGAATACAGCAGAATAGTCAACTCCATCTACCACATAGCTGCCTGTAGTCGTTCCACTCTGGTTTCCGCCATTATTTCCACCATTATTAACACTTCCTGTTGCCTTTCTTCCCTCTGCCTTACCATACTTCACATAATGCACATAATATGTTCTTGTATCATTTCCGAATACATTTACCAGATCCGGATTGTTAGCCTTATATGAGTCCACGTTGAACTCTTCACTACCCTGACGTCCTTCGTTCATACCATAGTTATAGAAATGATTAAGAAGCGCTTCTGTAGTACTTCCGAATGCATTTACCACATCCTTATTGTGCTCGGCATAATAATCAGGATTGAATACCGCTGCATAGTCAACACCATCAACTACATACGACTGACTTGGTGTAGGTGTAGGTGTCGGCGTAGGTGTTGGTGTCGGAGCCGGAGAATCTGATGATACAGCTGTTCTTCCTTCTGCCTTACCATAATCTACATAGTGCTCATAGTATTTCTTAAGATCATCTCCGAAGCTGTTAGCGAGATCCTTATAATTGTTCTTATAAGCTTGAACATTGAACTCTTCACTTGCCTGAAGCCCTGCTGCCATCCCCTTAGTAATGAAATGCTCTATGAGGAGAACCGGATTATATCCTACCGCTGCTGCCACTTCTGTATTATTGTTATAATAGTAATCAGCATTATATACAGCAGAATAGTCTTTACCGCCATATACTGTAGAATTAAATATACTGTCCGGTACGCTCACCGCCAGGTCATTCACTGCTCTTGACTGTGCCTTCGCTCCGCTTAAGCCCGCTGCCTTCGTAAAATCATATACTGTGAATACACCATCAAAGCTCTTGCTTGTAGTGTTCTCCTTAACCCATACCGCAACCTTGTCAACTGCTGTCTTTCCTGACCAGCCTGAAAGATCCACAAACAAATTGTTATCTGTGTTGACGTCAACCTGACAGTTAGCATCATAGATATTGTTACCGCTGTATACTCTCACTCTTACAACCATCTTATCTGCATCACCGCTTGTATACTGCGGCATGAACTTGATTGTAAATCCAAGATATGGTGTCGCGCTGAAATCCTGTGCTGTTTCGAACTCATGGTATATTGCCTGATATGAGAAACCGGTACACTTAGGATCAACAACTGCTGTACCCATAGGATGATACTGTGCCGTGCCTGCTACACCGTCCTTATTATAATTATATATACTGAAGGATGGTACATTGTAGCCCTTCTCCCAGTACGGCTGTGCCGCTACCCAGTTGCCACTGCCATTTTCTGAGAAATTACTTCCGAGTCCCTCTGAAAGAACAACTGCACCTGTTGCGCTGTCCATTGATGAAACACTGTAGAGTGCTGCATTATTGATGCTCTTCATGCTGTTGAATTTAGAGGCATCAAAGTTATCTATAACTGCATTCCATGATGTTATGCCAAGTGTTGCGAGTGCAAAATTAGTTACATCAAGTGAACTTGCCGTATCTATGTACTTGTACATAGTGTATGCGTACTTAGGTGTCGTAGCAACATACTCATTCTTCTCATTGCTCCATACGGAATTCCATAATCCGAACTTATAGTAATTGCTCTCAACAATAGTATCAATATGTCCATTGAGTATGAATGCGTCAATATATGGATTCATCTCAGATGCATAGTATGCATAGGCTATGCTTGCAGCCTGAAGCTTCTCATCCGTTCCCGATATAGGTGACTCTGATGTATAACCCTGTTCTGAAAGAATGATGGATCTTACGTTGCCATCCTTGTTGCGCATGTTGGAGTTCTGCATATAATCTGTGAGAACATTGATGTTCTTCATGCTGATAAGCTTCGTCTCCTGATCATCTGTAATCTCACCACCATCATTCTTAACTCCGTCCTTGTCAACTGAAGGCCAATTGTCTGTAAGGACATTATTATTTGTGATTGGGAAGGAATATGGATGATATGCAAGATTCCAGTATATATTTCCATCCTGCTTTGAAAGTCTGTCAAATATCTCAAGGAAGTCTCTTCCTGCATATTCCTTGCTGGTATTATCTGTTGTCCATCTCTGCTCAAGAGGAATATATACATTAGCCCCTGCATTCTCTGCCCTTAAGGCGTCATACATAGTCTTGAATGTCTGATAATATATCGGAACGTACTGCTCAATTCCCATCTCTCCGATATAGTTATATGCCATGTTATCGTTAACCTCGTTACCGATAACATAATTGGAAATTCTTCCGTTGCCTGTTCCATTATATCTTGCAGCTACGAAATGACATACGGCCTCAACTGCATTCTTACCTTCCTGTGTAGCCGTGTTGATGGCATAGTAGAAGGTTCCGTCATGTCTTGTAACTCCCGGATATAAAAGATATTCATATCCATCCTGATACTGGTTAACAAATGCAACCGTTACATTGATTCCTGCCTCGGTAAGCTTACTTATAATAGTATCATAATCCTCAATTACTGTGTTAAAGTAATAGGTCTTCCCATTATAATCATACGCATACTTAGTTGCCGAATTGCTTAAGACTCTCTCAAACGATATGTTGAGAAATGCCTCACTAATTCCTAACTCCTCAACATCAGATAGCATACCGAAATCTATCTGGAGTCCCTTCTTGGATACTTCACCCTTGGCAGGATTCGTGTAACTTCCGGCTGCCGCATATACATTGGCAGGCTTAATCGAAACAAATACCATCACGAATGCCGCCACAACAGCAAGTACTCTTCTGATAACATTTTTTTTCATTCTGCTTTCTCTCCCTTTCTTATTTTATTAATAAGCATTCGCAAGACTTCCCTCCTGCGACCACTCATTTACACATAAACTAGGACATAAGTCCCATAAAAATATGATACACTTATGTCCTCTCTTTGTCAATTGCAAGCATGACTTTTGATGATTTTATATAATTTTTGTATTTGAAACGTCTTTTCTGAACACCGGAAAATACCTTGTTTGTAGCTGCTTCCTCAAGGTGTTCAATGTGAAGCTGCGGAACATACGCCGGCACCAGCCCTGCCTTCAGAAGATGATGGTACAGTACATCCTCCTCCATATACATATATGTTCTATTATCAAAACCTCTAAACCATTCAAAATACACCGGTGTGAACACAAGGCAGCATCCATGCAGAGCCACATTCTCGACATTATCTTTTATACGTATATCTGATTTCTTAGACTCGACATACGCATTAAAAATTCTGTTGAGCGCAGCGTCTAGTGATATATAGCTGAGCGCAAGAAGCACACGGTTCATAAATATAAACGCATGAAGCTTCCTATTGCTCATAGCCCTGTCCCTGCCGGGATTATCATTGCTTGCCTGCCCCTGCTTATAAATCTCCGGTCCGATGACCGCATATTTTTTTTTAATATACTCTCTCCTGACTATCTCACAAAACTCATCCTGCATAAGTCTGGTGTCGCTGTTAAGCACTACCACATAACTGCATCCATCCTGTCTTGCTCTGGCAATTCCGACATTGTTTCCGCACGCATATCCTAAATTGCCCTCGTTTACAATAACCTTGATGTTACTGATATCGCTATATAACTGCCTGAGTGCTTCACCCGAGCCATCCGGTGATGCATTATCAATTATAACTATCTCATGCTCTTCTTTGACATGCTTCCCTATGGATCGTACACATTCTATCGTCTCATCCATAGTTCCATAGTTAAGAATTACGAATCCAAACCTGTCACCCATCTACATATTCCCATCATTCTTATTATTTCTTGAGTTTTTCTCCGCTTTTTTTATGAATATATCATAATTCAGCTTAAATATCTTTAAGAATGTTTTCTTATCAAGGTGCCTGTATAGCCACCGTTCAATCTTAAAAACGATTCCACTGTTTCTCGACCCAGTCTTCCTGTAATCGCTCCATTCTGACATTCCAAGATATTGGTCGAATATTCCGGTATCCGGGTGAACTGATGCCTTATCCCACGGAAACTGTCCAAGAAACCGGAAGAAGTGGATTATAACCGGCTTCTCCACCGCTGAATCAATCTCTTCCGCACTGTAATACCCATGCTGTCCAAAGTTCTTTACATACAGCTCATACTCATAGACTATATGAATTGGCTGAACATTGTACTCTGCACCAAGTCTGTATACCTTCTTACTCAGCACCACATTCGCAAGATCCTGATCCGGTGACATGTAATGTGCCCTAACATTCTGCGCATGCTCTATAATCCTCTCTGTGCACATCTGTTTTTTCCATTCATCAAGATTGAACAGCATAACGCCTGTGTTGTAGTATCCTTCTTCCTCTGATAACCCTATAAGTGCCTTATGCTTTACTCCGAGTGAATCAAGCGACATGCCAACCGGCATTCCATTCATAGACATTTCAAAAAGCGGCAGTATATCACCTGTCACCACCGTGTCACTGTCTATATACAACAGCTTCTGTATATTTTCCGTAAGAACCATAGGTACAAACAGTTTAAAATTCGCTGTGTACGAGCCTCGGTAAGTAGGTATGCCAAGCTCTTTCATCGTATCAATAAGCTTATTAGTGTCAAGATAGGTTATGCTTCTCCCATAGCTATCTGCTGTCTTAGAAAGCCTTTCGATACTTTCATCGCTAAGTCCATCACCCAGTATATATATATTTATATCGTCGATATGCTTGTTGTTTTCATACAGCGATGTGATTGATACACCTGCATAAGGCGCATATCTCTCATCAAACTGGTACAGGATGTCTGCCCTTGTCCTTGGATGAAGCTCCGCCTTATCAGGATAATCCTTCGTTATCTTATCAACATGTAGCTCTATCACAATTTTTCCATTCTCTGCATAGCGCCAAGGGTTATCAACTATAAGCTGAGGGTCATCCGTCTTAAAAACAAGCTCCGTGCCATACCATTCACCATTTCCCGATATCTCCGGTGAATGTTCATCTATCATGCAGCCACACAACCGTATCCCCGTAAGTACACATGCCATACTCCTTGGGTCAAATCTCACACGCTTAATATCCTGTGTAAGTTCTATCTCATATCGCCTGTCATAACGCTTATATACAATCTTGTTATCTTCAGAAAATCCTTCGCCATAATCAAGATATACTATAGGAAGATACTGCTGTTCATTCCTTCTCCCAAGCTCCATGAGTTCTTCCCCATAATAAACAGGCTTACCTATATCCTCGTACAGCTCTGCCGCCGTCACTCTGCTGCCCTTGACATACTTCTGAAAATTCGACTCCATATAATCAAATATATTTCTGATTTCACTCGTTATGCCTGCGCGCTCATAAAGATCGTATTGTAAAAGTGCATTTCTCTTTCCCCCCGAGTACATATATGTACGAATCGCCCTGTACACCACGTAGTCCGCAGGTAAAGGGAAATCGAATACCCACTCATAGTCCGTTACATACTCCCCGCTGCCCGACACTATAACATTCTCAGGCACCAGATCGATATCTGCAAACGAACAGCCCATTATCCTTTCCGGCTCAATATTGCCAAGCTTCACTGTTCCGAACACATTTTCAAACTGTTCCGAGTTCTTCCATACGTCCGGGGAATATAACCGTCTTATCCTGTCGCAGAAAGCCATCAGTAAATCAGCCGCACCATCATAGTCTCCACAGTCTATCAAATTATCTATTATATCGCTTACACTCTCTCCGTCTATGAACTGATACTGCAGAATACCCTCTTTCAATTCTTCATCATTCATGTAAGCCCCTGCAAGCTTAAGCCCCACCTGATTATATCTATCCGAATATTCCCTATAATATCTGCTCTGTCTCTCTAAGTGTTCTCTTCCCTCAGGAAACATCGCATGTTTTTCAACCCTTTTCCCTGACTGCTCACCATCACCCTTCTGAACAATATCCGTCCTTATCGCAAACCGTCTGTCCCTGTCATTGGAATATTTTGAAAAAATTATCCTTCCCATATCATTCTCCACTCTTACTTACTCGCATTCCACGAGAAACGAATTAGAAAAGAAAGGGAACATCCCCTCCTCCACAATCTGCTCAAATGCCCTGTCCTCATCAAAAAGCTTCATTCTGTCATTGTCATAATTGAGATTATTGTTTTTTAGTTCGCCCGCCTTTGGAAGCCATTCATCAGAATATATGGTTGTCGGAAGCTTATAGTCGGGATAAGGATAGAAAAAGCGTGCCCTGCTAAAGCCCGCATCCAGAACAAGCCTCTCAAGTCCCTTTCTTGAAAATGTTCTTACATTATCACCCTCATTATATCCTTCTATTCCGGCAAAGCATCTCGCTACATGATCCTCACTGCAACCCGCAAAATACTTAAGACCATACTTATTCTCAATCGCTATTATAAGTCTTCCTCCCGGCTTCACATGACGTCTCGCTGTTTTTACGAACTCAAAATAAGGCTTATCCGAATGAATATATAACCCTCCATATTCAAGCACTCCAATCAAAGTGACAACATCATACTGCTTATCAAGCTTCGCCTCTACCTGCTCGAAATTGCCAAGAAGTATCTCTATATTATCATATTTCTTATTTCTATAAGCATTTATCATACTTCGTTTTTCAGAAAGTTCAATACAGGTAACGCTCTTTGCCTTGCGCGCAAGAGCCCCTGTTATTGCTCCACATCCTGACCCGATTTCAAGTATCTCAGCTGTATTTTCAATCTGAAGCCATTCTACTATATTCTGTCTTATATCCGAAAGATGATACATCACCGCCCATGATTTTTTTTCATCAATTATAGAATTAAACTCCTGCTCCTCATGATTCTTCACAATATCAAGAAGCACATCTTCTATACTTCCGTCACTGTAATAATCCTTTCCCGGATAATTGTCATAATTGAGTTTAACTCCACCGATATATTTTTCCACAGACAACCCTTTCTATTCCACCTTAACTTTGGAATCCATATCGAAAAATCCTACTGTATCTTTCTCAGAAATAACTGTTATCGTACATACATCGTACATTCTATGGTACACTTCGAAGTTTTCTCCACTGTAACCGGTACAACCAAGCGATATAAGGTATTCTCCACCCTGAAGATTCATCCTCTGTGTGAATGTCACTGTCTTCTCGCTGCCTGCCTCCGTCACGTCTATAAACACTTTCTCATACATTGTATTCGTTCCCGTAAGGTCTGTTCCACGCAAATTCTTGATTGTAAACGCAAATATCGGGTTAGTCATCACCTCATGGAAACGCACCTTCATCTTGATACTGAAATCCTGCAGCTTGTTGACACAGCTGGTATATGTTCCCTTAGAATCCATTATGGCAAAATCCACAATCTCAGCCTTCTTACTGCCATACTCCTGCAGCGAAGGATTTAGTTCATAGCTACTTTTCCATAGTCTATTCCCCGTCTCTACCTGCTCACTGCCTGCCGATTCTGCTGTTGAATTTTCTTCCTGTGTCTTATGGGCAAATCCATTATTACTGTCATCAAGCTGATTTACAAGAATCTTCTTATATATATCTATTATCTGGGAAGGACTTCCCTCCGAGAGTTTAACACCCTTATTCAAAAGTATGACTCTGTCACAGTATTTATTGACACTGCCAAGATCATGACTAACAAACAGTATTGTCTTTCCAAGTTTCTTAAACTCCTCGAACTTATGGTAACATTTCGCCTGGAAGAAAACATCTCCGACTGACAGTGCTTCATCCACAATAAGAATCTCCGGGTCAATATTGATAGCCACAGCAAATGCAAGCCTTACGAACATACCACTTGAATATGTCTTTACCGGCTGATACACATAGTCGCCGATATCCGCGAACTTCAAGATATCTTCAAGCTTCGCATCTATCTCTTCCTTCGTATATCCTATCATCGAACCATTAAGATACACATTTTCTATTCCTGTGTACTCCATATTAAAACCGGCACCCAGCTCAAGCAGTGCAGATATACGTCCTCTGATATCAACCTCTCCGTCAGTCTGATTTAGCACACCTGTAATAATTTTAAGTATTGTGGACTTACCCGAACCATTGGTTCCTATTATTCCGACCGTCTCTCCCTTTTTCACCTCGAAGCTCACATTATTGAGTGCATACTTTTCCTTGTAGCACTTCTTTCTTGTGAGTCCCAATGACTCCTTGAATCTGTCCTTGGGATTGTCATACAGCTTGTACATCTTACTGACATTGTACACACCTATAGCAACATCATCACTTCTCATCATCTGACCTCATAACTCTACAAAATATCGGCAAAATGCGGTTTTAACCTCTTAAACACCACTCTGCCAAGCACAAATATCCCTACTGTAAATATCCAGAAATAAAGCGTAAGCTCCGGTCTTTGCCAGAACCATACTCCATTTATAAGCGTATCCCTATATCCCTGCACTATGTAGTACATAGGATTAAGCTTAAATATCGTCTTAACCGTTCCCGATATACCTATTGTATCTATATTCCACATGATAGGCGTCATCCATATTCCAAGCTGCAGCCATATATTGATAAACTGTGTGAGATCTCTGAAAAATATCACACAGGAGCTTGTAAGATAAGCCTGTCCAAGTATCATCACAAACATGCACAACGAATAATACAAAAGCTGCACCACTATAATTCCCGGAAACATACCATAGACCGTATACAGCACAAGTATAAGTCCTACGAAAAATACATGTATTATAAGGCCCGACAACATCTTGACAAGTGGAAGTATATCTATGTTAAACACAACCTTTTTTACAAGATAGCTGTAATCAAGCAGAACATTGGTTGCCATACTCCATGTGTCTGAATAATAAAACCATGGAACAAGTCCCGCTATAAACCACAATATAAAAGGAACTGTCTCTCCTGATGAATTTACCACATCCGATGATCTGAACCCCACCTGAAACACAAACCAGTATACAAGCACTGTCACGACAGGCTGTATAAATGACCAGATTACTCCAAGGTAGGATCCTGCGAATCTACTCTTTAAGTCATTCTTAGACAATCTTGACACCAGTGCCCTGTTATCCACAATATCATATATATATCCGTATACGCGCTCCTGATTGAGCAGGAAAAGCACATATAGCAGATCTATAGCAATACATGCTGCAACCTTTAACACTATATTATATGTTCCTCTTGAAGACGCCACAGCAATCTCATCTACAATATCGCCTAATCTGATTACAATATATCCGTCCGTATCCTGCGTAGTAATACAAAGCGTTCCACCACGAACTGTGCACTGCTCTAACTGATTGTCAGCTATAATGCGGCTTGCAAGCTCATCTGCTGCAATATCCCTCTGCACGCCATTAAGCTTGATCGTCACACTGTGCAATGACAGCTGCGCATTCGCCTCCTCAGGAAAGTCCAGCCTTACAAAGCGGCTGCCCGCATTGACATCAAAATCAATCTTACCATTATGCCCCTTTTCAGCAGCAATAGTCTTTACTCTATCCGCCGTAAAGCAATCCTTGGTATAATTGCTTTTTGAAGAGTAGAACATCTGGAGTTCTCCACTCACATTACTGTCTATCTCCATGGTAATATTCATTGTATAATCATTTAATATGAGTTTCCTGTCATTAAATACAATCAACAGGTTGGCGACCACGCATATTATACCAAGTAACACGGATGCCAATATTTTCTTTCTATTCATCCTGTCCATTTCTGCCTTCCGCATAACCAAAATTCAAATAGTGTATATAATAGAAGTTAAGGCTGTCTCCGTAAGCATTCTGAAGATCCTTATACCTGTTCTTATATGCATACACATTAAATGTATCATTTCCCCTTCTGCCCTCTTTCATACCATACAGTGTGAAATGCCTGCGTGCTCCTTCAGCTCCCGGATAGCTTCCTACAATATCTCCGTTATGCTTCATATAGTAATCAGCATCAAATATCATGGACATATCAAGGTCTTCCATACGAAACATATTTCTATTTTCATTAATTCCATACTGTACATAATGTCTGTAGTAGCTTGGCCCGTCCTGTCCAAAAGCATTCAGAAGGTCAAGGTTACTTAATGCATAACCCAGCACATCGAAGTCTGTACTTCCATTTCTGAACTCTGTCTGTCCATATGTGTAGAAGTGCACAAGCGCACCCATATAATCTCCAGCATAATGTTCATCCACATCACTGTTATTTGTAATGTAATACTTACCATTAAATATAAGGCTAGCCTGTCTTCCTTCGTATGCACCATACTTGAGCCAATGAAGGAACAGCTGCCCTGCACCTTCACCAAGTGCGTTCACAACATCCTTATTCTTCTGTGCATACACAGCCGGGTCAAACAGCTCCGCACCCATGGTATATCCTGTGTATGTATTATCATCAGCTGTGTGGATTCTGTTTTCCTTATCCCTGTTATTCATGTAATGCTCATAATAGCTGTTAAAGTTATATCCAAATGCAGCATACAGATCCGGATTACATGTCATATAAGCAAGTACATTAAACTCATTGCTACCCGAGTAACCCCTCTCCATTCCGAATATTGCAAAATTGCCTATCACCGCTTCAGATGAATCGCCATACTTAATAGCATTGTCACCATAAACACTTGTATAATAATCATATGAATACAGCTCCGATGGTCTTCTCTTCTCGTAGACTCCATAATTCAGCCAATGTGCAAGAAGCGTTTCCTCATTCGTTCCAAGTACATTCACGACATCCTGATTATACTTTGCATAATCCCCTGCATTGAATACCTCTGAAGCATCCTTAGACAGCGTAATCTCTCCTGTCTCCTTCTCGCAGTAATGCCAATATCCGTCAGCATAACCTATTCCACCGATTACCTTAACACCATTCTTATCATAACAATAATTCTTATCATCTATCTGAACCACCTTACCAGTAAGCATCTCACCTGTTGTTGTGTCAAAATAGTACCATTTTCCGTCAACCTGATGCTCTCCCTTAACCATCACACCCTTCTCATAGTAGTAAGTCTTGCCGTTAGATTTTGAAAAACCTTCCTGATAGTACATATTATTGTATACAGGAATCTTAAACACAAATGCCTCATCAAGCATTCCTGCCTTCTCGTATGCTTTCTTTACATTTCGTCCTTCATTTGATGGTGCTGCGAGATTCTGCATGTACTGATGCCAATACCTCCCATCATAGTTCCCATCGACATCGAATTTCTGAAGATAAAGTGTATCCTGTCCTCGAAGTATATATCTGTTAGCAACTTTCTGCGCTCCACCTATGAGTGCTGCATATCTTGTGTTCCATCCTTCAGATTTTGCTTCGTTGAGTCCGTTGGTAACTATCTGCTCACGATTAGAACCCGATGCCTGTATATTATAATAGTTGTAATATCCTTCATATCCCGGATATGTACCTGATATAAGCTCCGAAGTGCCTGATGTCCCCTGCTCCTGATACACCCTGCTTGCAAGGTGTACAGGGCTGACGCCAATGTTGCATCCAATATCGCTGAATGCCTGAGCGTATGTAAGTCCTATATCCTCATAGTTTGTGTATTGATCCGACTGTATATATCCCGACATAAATGAGTTAGATATTACCTTCTGCACTGTTGCAATACCCTGGGTATTAGCATTATATGACAATAACTCAAACTGAAATATATAATCCTCCGTAAGCCAGTTTCTCGGATCAAGGTAGTAGTTCACCGCAGCCTCTGTTGCACATGACCACCCATCACCATAATAGTCACCTACAAATTCACTTGCAAAATATGAAGGAACAAGGCTTCTTGTAGCCGGATTCATCTCATTATATACAACTGTGCTCCAATCAAGTCCTGTATTCATAATCTGAAATGTCCAGTTAGGATGTTTCTCTTTAACAGCATACAATGCCTGCCTATATGACTCTGGAAACTGTTCTATATCTTCATACTTCGTTTCAGCCTTTATATCTTCTGTTCCGCTAAATCCGGATATTATCCCTACAGCCGCTATCATGCCAGCCAATATCATCGCACACTTTTTCATCCGCACTTTATGTTGCCTCCCAATGTTATTTGTGTCTCATATTTACATTATCTTAATCCAACTAATTTTAATCTATTTTCCCACTAATATCAACATTTTTCTTGCGAACCAGCTTATTAAGCAGCTTATCCATAAGATAAGCGAACACGGCAACCACCGGCACTCCAAGAAACATTCCCACAACGCCTCCTATACTTCCGCCGACGGTGATGGCAAATATTATCCAGAGAGGACGCAGACCCACTGTCTCACCAAGGATTCTAGGTCCGAGGTACAATCCGTCGAACTGCTGTATCACAATAATCAGAACCGTGAATATGATTGCCTTTATCGGATCGACCATAAGTATGAGGACAATTCCCGGAACAGCACCGATAAATGGTCCGAAATATGGTATCATGTTCGTAATTCCGACTATAAGGCTTACAATAGGAGTGAACGGAAGCCTGAGTATCGTCATAAGAAAGAAGCATATCCATCCTATTATGAATGAGTCAACCGTCTTTCCGAGTACGAACTGGCTGAATATATGGTAGCATTCACGAAGGGTCTCCATTATCATATCACCAGCCTTATCCGATGCTACACTGTAGAGAACTCTCTTGAAGCCTCTTGCGAGAAGCTTCTTATCCGATACCATATATACGCTCACGATGAATGCAATCAGTACATTGAGCAATCCCTTCACAACAGATATTGATGTTGTAAAAATTACAGGCACCACGTTAGTCACCACATTCTTGGAAAAATCCATAAGCTGCGGAGTGATGCTGTTAAAAAAATCATTGATTATATTATAGTCAAAATCCGGATGCTCTTCCTCAAATTTCAGCAATCCATTGTTGATCTCCGCAATCCATCCCGGCACCTGATTCACAATTTCGGTGAGGCTTATCCCTATCTGCGGGAGCAGATATACGAACATGATAACCACCACGAATATGACAAGAAGATATGATATGAGCAGAGACAGCATCTTGCGTGGCTTCTCGTGTTTCTTAAGCGGCTTTATTTTTCCGAATATCTTATTATCAAACAATTTAACAAGAGGGTTGATAAGGAATGCTATGAATGCACCCCACAGAAATGGTGACAGCACATTCATAGCTCCCTTGATGTGATGCATTACATTGTCCCAGTCTATTACCGCCTTTATTATAAGTACACTCGCAAGTACAACCAGCACTGCGTACAGGCATATCGTCAGATACTTGATGTTCCATGTGAACTTCCCATGTCTGCCGCCTTCTCTATGTGCTGCATTTGTTCCATCCCCGGACATATCATTGTCATTTGCATCCATTCGTGTCCTTGCACTATTGTCATCCGGCTGTGTGCCGTCCGGTTCTGTCTTACACTGCTCCGGTGCAGCAGAACAGCTTGTTTCTGCGTTGTCTGCCGCTGCATTGACTGTCCCTGCTTCTTCATCAGAAATCTGCTCACCGCTTTTTTGGGGCTTGTGTACTTTTAATTTCATAACCTAACCTCCCTATTTAGATAAGATAATATGTTTAATATCCGGTATTTAAAATTCAGGCTTTCTTCCGGACGGTTATGCCAACCTTCCCTTAGTGCTTTTAAGCCTTTATACCTATAATTGTTGTTATTTTTTGTATTGCTTGTATTGTTGTTATTTTTTGTATTGCTTGTATTGTTTTGAATTTTCAAAATTTCTTCTTTGGAAAAATTATCTTTTATGATGTTTTTTGAGATTTTTATCTGATTTTTGTATATTAGCCCTATTTTTCAGTATACACTTATGAAAATATTTAAGCAACCCCGATTGCAATTTTTCCTTTATTTTCAAGGGTTTTCAAGTTTTATGCTAAAAAATTTTAAAATTTTTAAAAAATATAAAAAAAAAGCTTGCATTTTCCCCCGGCATGTGTATAATAATGTTTGTGCCGAAAACAAGACACTTATTAAATGTGCGCGATTAGCTCAGTTGGTAGAGCACCTGACTCTTAATCAGGGTGTCCAGGGTTCGAACCCCTGATCGCGCATTAAAGGTACCAGTTTTACAGATGGCTGTGGGGTTGGTGCTTTTAAATAAGCGCGATTAGCTCAGTTGGTAGAGCACCTGACTCTTAATCAGGGTGTCCAGGGTTCGAACCCCTGATCGCGCACTAAAGGTACCAGTTTTGCAGATGACTGCGGGGTTGGTGCTTTTTTTGTGCCATTATGATTCGAGAATACAACATGTTATACGCTAATAAATTAGAACAGCATGTTTTGACACCCGAATCATTCCATTATTTTATGCAATTTTCCGCAAATATTTTTTTGGAGTACCTTACATGAATATTCATATTATTATATATATTATTTCCGCCGTGATATTTCTGGTTCTTTTCATTATTCTCATCCGCTTTCTCACCGACAAAAAAAGACTGCTCGCCGCTGAAATAAAGGGGCGCTATAACGCCACCGCTCTCCTCACGCCTACAGAAGCTGCTTTTTTTCCTGTTATCGACGAAATTGCCGCCGACTATGGGCTGTATCTCTTCTCAAAGGTGCGCCTTGCCGATGTTGCTAAGACCGCCCGCGCTGAGGACTACAGCACATATATGAGATACTTCGGCAAAGTAAAATCCAAGCATCTCGACTTTGTGCTGTGCGATTCGGACTTCATTCCGGTGGTTGCCATTGAACTTGATGACCCCTCCCACCTTAACAAGCCCAACCGCGAAAATGACCTTCTAAAGGATGTCGTACTCGAAAGCATCAACCTTCCGCTCATCCGCGTTCCAGTTGCGAAACGCTATGACCAGAAGAAGCTTGCAAGAAAAATCGCTGAATTTTGCTGAGCCATCAGGTCCCACCATGCATGAAAAAGACAATGTGCCGCGGCTCTGCTTTTTCAGAGCTTACTTTTTGCTCATGTGGTTACTTCGCCAAAGAAGTTTTCATAAATTTGCTCATTGCTCATTCATGCAGGCATGCTTCGCAGATTTATGAAAATTGCCCTGGCTCTGAATAGTTACATTTTGAACCATGAATCATATAATTATAAGTTGACAGCTTTAATGGACTGTAGTATTTTTAATATAATTTGTTGACAGGTCAACATTTATGCTATTAATACATACACGAACAAGAGGTGCCCCATGTTCAATCGCTTTGAACAATTCACAACAGCCATTTCCCAGATTAACAAGAGTGTCCAGCGAATCAAGTCGACTGAGGTTAACTCATACGGTCTGAAGGCAAACCACGTTATGATACTTTTTCAGTTAAAAAAGAATCCTGCCGGCTTAACTCCCTCACAGCTATGTGAGAACTGCGAGGTCGACAAGGCTGCCATAAGCCGTTCACTCAAAGAGCTGACCGGCAAGGGCTTTGTCCGCGAAGCGGAATCGGACGGCAGAAAATACCGCATTCCGCTCGTTCTTACAGCCTCCGGCACTGACGCCGCACAGCACATAGAAAAAGCAATCCAGAGTGCCGTTGAAATCGGCGGAGCCGGATTAACCGACAGACAGCGTGCTGAATTTTACCACTCATTGCTGCTGATCGCACGTAATCTCGAAGAGTATTCCGGGACTTAACATACATCTGCGAACCAGTGCATTTGACGGCTGTATTTCAACCGGACTGAATTAGAAATTTAAAATCTTATAAAGAGAGGTTTTCCCACATGCATCCATTAAAAAAGCTATACTGCCGCACATTTCAGACTGTCTTCAAGCTTGCAATCCCGTTCCTTCCATACCGTTCCCCTGAGCTTCTTCATGGAATGGACGAGCTCATAGACAAGCTGAAATCCCTTAAGCTTAACAATGTTCTTCTTGTCACGGACAAGGGAATCCGCAGCCTCGGGCTCACAAACCGCCTCGAACAGCTTATGGAACAAAACAATATTCTCTGCACCGTATATGACGGCACTGTTGCCAACCCTACCACGGACAATGTCGAGGAGGCTCTGCATTTATATAAGGGAAACAACTGTCAGGCTCTGATTGGCTTCGGCGGCGGCTCCTCAATGGACTGTGCCAAGGCTGTCGGTGCCTGCATTGCACGTCCTAAGACCCCGCTTATGAAAATGAAGGGCATTTTAAAGGTCATCCGCCCACTGCCACCGCTTTTTGCAGTGCCGACCACTGCCGGAACAGGAAGCGAAACCACCCTCGCCGCGGTCATCACCGACGCAAAGACGCGCGTCAAGTACCCAATCAACGATTTTCCGCTTATTCCAAGGTACGCTGTGCTTGACCCGGAGGTTACACGCTCACTTCCGCCATTTATAACCGCCTCCACAGGGCTTGACGCCCTGACACACGCCGTTGAGGCATATATAGGACATTCCACCACCAAAAAGACCCGCAAGGCGGCGCTCAAAGCAGTTCAATTAATTTTTGCCAACCTGCAGACCGCCTACCATGATGGCAATAATATGACTGCAAGAAAAAATATGCTTCACGCTTCTTACTACGCCGGTGTAGCATTTACAATATCCTATGTCGGCTATGTGCACGCTGTGGCACACTCTCTTGGCGGAAAATATAACATTCCTCACGGACTTGCCAATGCCGTCCTGCTGCCTATAGTTCTGCGCGATTACGCCGCGGCAGCACAGAGAAAGCTCCATGACCTTGCCAATTCCGCCGGACTGTCCGACGAAAATGACACCGACTGTGTAGCTGCCGAGAAATTCATCTGTGCCATAGAGGCCATGCTCGACGAATTTTCACTCGGACGCACCCTTGCCGGCATCAAGGCTGAGGATATTCCTGAGCTTGCCCGCCACGCAGACGCTGAGGGCAACCCGCTCTACCCTGTTCCTGTGCTCATGAATGCGAAGGAGCTGGAGCATTTCTACCATGCAGTGAGCCAATGACCACTGAAAACTATCACTTATTACATTAAATAATAGGAGCCCCCCACATGACCAACTCAGAAATCCAGGAGCTGTTAAGCTCCCAGCGAAGCTTCTTTGCCACAGGAGCCACACTTAAGACAGAATACAGAATATCAGCACTGAAAAAATTGAAGTCGGCTATTAAAACACATGAAGCCGATATTATGGCCGCCTTAAAAAAAGACCTCGGAAAAGGTTCACAGGAAAGCTATATGTGTGAGGTCGGGCTCACACTGAGCGAAATAAGCTACATGCTCTCCCATGTAAAGCGCTTTGCGCGTGAGCGCACCGTGGCAACACCGCTCGCCCAGTTTGCCTCAAGAAGCTATGTAAAGCCGTCGCCCTACGGAAATGTGCTTATAATGAGCCCATGGAATTACCCTTTTCTTCTCACCATGGAACCGCTTGTCGACGCCCTCGCCGCCGGAAATACCGCTATTGTCAAGCCAAGCGCCTACTCGCCGGCAGCCAGCGAAATTATCGGTAAAATAATCTCCGAGGTTTTCCCGCCAGAGTACGTTGCAGTTGTAACAGGCGGACGTGCAGAGAACACCTGTCTTCTCGATGCCGGCTTCGACTACATCTTTTTTACCGGGAGCAAAGCCGTCGGAAAGGAGGTCATGCGCCACGCAGCGGAGCACCTTACCCCCATCACCCTTGAGCTGGGCGGCAAAAGCCCCTGCATAGTGGCTCCTGATGCGAACCTCAGGCTCGCGGCAAGACGTATCGTGTTCGGAAAATATCTGAACTGCGGGCAGACCTGCGTCGCCCCGGACTATGTCCTCTGCCACCGTGACGTTTATGAGAGGCTCATAGAATATCTTAAGCAGGAGACTATCAGACAGTTCTCCGACAAGCCTCTTGAGAATCCTGAGTACGGAAAGATAATCAACGAAAAGCATTTTAACCGTATTCGCGGACTTATAGATAGGAAGAAACTCGTTCTCGGAGGTGCCTGTGACGAGACCACGCTCCGGATAGAGCCCACCATCATGCGCGACGTGACCTGCGACGACGCAGTAATGCAGGAGGAAATTTTCGGGCCGTTGCTACCCGTCCTCCCATACGATGACGATGAGACGATAATCAACCAGATAAACAGCCACGACCACCCGCTCGCGCTCTATGTTTTTTCCAACAGCAGAAGCTTTGTCAGGAAAATAACCTCTCGCATCAGCTTCGGCGGTGGCTGTGTAAACGACACAATAATCCACCTCGCTACCTCCAACATGGGCTTCGGCGGTGTCGGCGGCAGCGGCATGGGCTCCTATCACGGACGTGAAGGCTTTGACACCTTCACCCACAAGAAGAGCATCGTCGACAAAAAGACCTGGCTCGACCTGCCTATGCGCTACCAGCCGTACAGCTCATTTATGGACAGGATGATACGGATGTTTTTAAAATAGATAACCGCTTCGGTTCAGGTATTAAAACAGCAAAAAGCAGAACACAGGTGATTAGTCATTGGCTGTGTTCTGCTTTTATTTTCTTCCCGCACCCTAACGCCTCCGCCAGCTCATCAAGCGACTTCTTAAGCTGGCACAGGTGCTTATTAAGCCTCTTGTGCTTATATGCAAAGCACCGCATTTTACCTTCATAGCCTTTGCCCATATAACAGCACCCACATACTGACTAAGTCTTGATACATTATATGAGGGTGAAGCGAAAAGGTTCTTAATATCAATTGTTTAAATATCCTTCAAGCTCTTCAACAAGTTCAAATACTCTGGTTGCAGGAACCATTGCAGACATACTTGATATTTTTGCATCCAAAAATTCCTGATACATTTTTCGTGCACGTTTTTTTGCATCCTCCAGAGAACTTTTCTCTGACAAGACATCAAATAAATCTTCTCTGGTTTTGGAATACATTTTTTCCTGAATTTTCTTTATTTCACTAACCTTTTTCGGTTTTAGGCTCAATCACTCACCTCCCAGTCAATCAATTTTTTAAAGTAAGGATCCGCGCCATATCGTCCTTCCATATACTGTTTAGAATAATTTTCATCATTGCGTGGCTTATTTCCGCCTTCCTTCCTAAAATCAACAAGCGAATATAAAACAGATTCATCATATCCATTGATAGCAGAAAACCATATTTCATCTCTTCTAAGCACGTCATTACTCATTGTTGTAAGATCATGCGATGTAAACAATAGCTGAGCTGTGCCACTATTTATTTCCCTGTCAGTAAATAATTCTATTATTTTTCTGAGAAGCAGAGGGTGCAGTTTTGCATCTAATTCATCAATTAAAAATAACGAATTTTTTTCAATACCGCTTAATAGAATTGGAATTATACTTATAATCTTTTTCGTTCCTCCCGATTCTTCTGAAAGACGTAAGGTTCTCTTCTCCCCGGATGATAATTCATGTATTGTATATATTTCATCAATGGAACCGTCTTCCTTATATTCAACTCTTATATCGCAAATATCAATTCCCATTGATTGTATTACATTACATACCCTTACTTTGTCATTCTCAATCCGATCAACTAATATACGTCGATCCACATTAGGTTTGTCGTAATTTAACACCTTAATCTGCATAAAGAAACTCATTGCCCTGTCAATAACCGGTATATTCTTTAACATAGCTATATAAGAAAAAAGCGGAAGGCTTTCATTCATATTCTCTATGTCTACTCCCTCTAGTTCTTCACACAGATATACACCTTCCTTATCTCTCTCAAACACAGCTTTTACGGCACCGTTTTCCTCCATGTAGAGATTTTCAACAATAATATTTTCATCATTTAACTCAAACTCATATCTATACTTATACTTATCAACCTGAAATAATACATTATACTTTGTCGGTTTGTCTTTGCATTCATCATCAAATTTATAATATGATGAAAACGTATGTCTATCTGTTAATCCTTCCTGCAATTGTAAAATAGAGGTCTCCCCTAGTTCCTCATTCTTTTTTTTCATAAATGCAAGCTGTATTAATGGCTGCATAACAATGAAACGCAGTTCATTAAGTGCCATAATCACACTACTTTTGCCGCCACCATTCGGTCCGTATATTGCACAGACCGGCAGCAGCTTCTCTTCATCATTAACTTTAAGCAATGAATTCTCAAATTCATTAATTGGCTTAGCGGTAAAATCTATGGTTGCCTCTTTTCTATATGAACGATAATTTTCAAAAGAAAATTCATAAATCATCTCTATACCTCCGTGAGATTTTTTCTCATATAGATTATATACCACATAAAATTTTATTATTCAATATATTGTGAGAAAAAATCTCACGCTTATTTTTCATATCAGCATAAAATACAAAAAAGACTGTATATCTTTAATTTCATGTCTTATATTGTCTGCTGCCTGTCTATAATCATCTTATTGATAGGTGTCCCCATCCCCGAGAACCTCTCCTCATACTCGGTCATGATGTTTCCTTCATTCATCCTGGCATCGTTGTGAAGGTCGTATGTAAGCTCCTTGATATGCCAGCCTGCCGGCTCAACCTCCTCAACGGAGAAGTCGAACAGGACTCTGTTGTCTGTCTTGAACTCTATCTGTCCATCCTGTTTAAGTATCTGATTATAGCGCGCAAGGAACTGTCTTGAGGTAAGGCGCCTCTTGGCATGTCTGTCCTTCGGCCATGGGTCGGAAAAGTTGAGGTATATGCGGTCAACCTCGCCCTCTCCGAACACATCTGTAATCTCCTCGGCGTCCATTCTTATAAAAATAATGTTCGGAAGCTGCGCCTCCTCCTGCTTTTCAAGTGCGCGGATAAGCACACTTGAATATTTCTCAATTCCCACATAGTTGACATCCGGGTTCTCAGCCGCAAGCTGCATGATGAATCTTCCCTTACCCATACCGACCTCTATACGGATCGGATTGCTGTTGCCGAACAGCTCATTCCATCTGCCCTTGTATTCCTTCGGCTCATTTACAACATATTCACTCTCAACCATCGCCTCTCTGGCACCGGGTACGTTTCTAAGTCTCATTTTATTCTCTCCTAATCATTTCTAACAATTCCGGAATATCATGCTTTAAGGTGTCAAAAACAACCCTTAAATCCACATTTCCATAGTCGTGCACAATGCGATTTCTCAGTCCGTATAAGGCATTCCACGGAATATTATTGCATTGCTGCTTATAAAGGTGTAAATTTTGCACTTTCAAAAATCCAAAAATGTATTTTATATTCTCCCAAACTCCCTCACCGTCTCAATATACATCTGCGGCAGTCCGACATCATAGGACTTACCCTTTATGCGGCAGCCCATCATACCTGTTGTGGCACGAACCTCCTCAAGCGCATCCGTGAGCTGTATCTCACCGCGGCTTTCATTATTTTCACGGATATTTTTTTCGAGAACCTTGTACACATCCTCCGTGAGAATATACTGCCCGAATACCGCAAAATACCTGCTGCCGTTCTTGCACCTGATGCCAAGATTCTCCTCTGCATAGTCCACTGTCGGTTTCTCATATATGCAGTCTAAGCGCATCTGCTCCTCCTTAGGGCTCTCCCACACGCCGTGCATAATGCCGTAATGAACCACCTGCTCCTTAGGCACCTCATGCATGGATACCACCGGAAGCCCATAAGCCTCATAGCAGTCTATAAGCTGGCTTGAGCAGGTCTTTCCTATATAGGATTCGTATATCATATCTCCGAGAAGCAAAAGCACAGGTTCGCTCTCAGCGAAGTCCCTGCTCTGGTACACAGCGTGCCCGAAGCCTCTTCTCTCATCCTGATAGGCATAATGAATCATTCTGCCTATCTTCACCAGATTATCCTCGTACTTCTGCTTATCCTCAGGAAGCTTGTCATAATTTTCCTTGGACATAGGGGCAAAAAATGACTCATACAGCTTCTGCTCCTCACGTCCGATGATGAGGCACACTTCCTCTATTCCCGACTGTACAAGCTGTTCTAAAAGCACCATGATAACCGGCTTGAAAAGCCCATCCTTATCGAGAACAGGGAGAAAATCCTTCTTGATTGCCTTTGTCGCAGGGTAAAGTCTGGTTCCGAAGCCCGCCACAGGAATAACAGCCTTTCTCACCGCCTGCTTAGGCTTGAGTGTGAGCGGAAATGCCTCCATGCCACGCACATTGTTGAGATAATCTATGACAGACTTCTGACATTCCTCATCCTTAGCAAGAAGCTGCACTGTCCCGTCCCCCTGTGAACCTACACCCTTGGCGCCATATATCCACTTGTCAAGCTCCTTATCGGAAAGAACCGAGTGGAGAACCGGAGATTTAAGCTGTGACGGACATGCCGGGGCTACCTTTTTGTCAAAGTTTTCCTGCACCGTGCGCATCAGCCGGCCAAGTCCCTCTGCATCCCCTTCCTCTAACAAGCGCACTCCTTTTTCAATGTACTCCCTGTTATCAGCTCCGAGTGCCTCCTGAACCGCACGTTCCTTGTCATTCTGTGCAAAAGGGTAGCATTTGTTGAGGTCTGCAAGAATTTTTACCGTATCCTTTCCCGCCTTAAGGTCTGCAATTACCCAGTAGAATGTGCCTCCAAGCTTTATCGTCTGCACTCCCACCTCATTACTGTCAAATGTCATGTGGACCGGCTTGACTCCGAATGCACAGGCCTGGTCAAGTCTGCCGCACCTTGACGGCGTCCTCTGCTCACCTATGAATGCAATATTCATCTCACCGATTGTGTTTAACTTAAGCCCATATATCTGATTGAAGCCGCGTGCCGTGAGAACACATATAGCGGCACTTGATGACAGTCCGCTCTTAATCGGAAGCGTACGTCTGGTTATATGAATCCTCAGACCGCCGACACTGTAATGCTCATTTATATATGAAGCCACACCTGCAACATAGGAAAAATATCCGCCCTCACACGCAGTCTTTCTAAGAACCTGCGTATCCATCGCACAGGTAAAGGTCTCCTCTCCAAGGTCACTCTCTATTATGAATTTATCCGCCGCCTCAACGGTGGCATATATACCTTCCTCAATTCCTGTTACAATCGCCTCACCAGGTATAATTGCCGAATTGATGTTCCGGTGAAGCCCCGCCCAGTCGCTATGCTCTCCGAACAGACACAGACGTCCCGGCACGAACAGTTCTATTCTCTCAGACATATTCCCTCTTTTCCGGATGACAATGTGCTTATGCGTCCTGCGCTTATCATCCCTATTTTTATTTATAATGTTTTTCTATTTACTTTCTGACATTGTGCTTTTTAGTCTGATTCAATATTTTCGGGTAAAAATCAGCCTATACCCTTATAATTCTACCAGACAATCCCCCATGTTGCAATTTTTTTGTGGAAAACGGACGTATAATGTACTACAATGAAGTCTGTGGGAGGGATATTTGCTCCCGTGTAATATAAAAAATAAATCGGAGTCCACCATGAACCATAGAATAAAACCACCATCAAACATACTCAGCACATATACACGAAAGCACGGCCATCTGCGCACACTGTTCGTGCTAATCGCCTGCCTATCCATGCTCACACTCAATATCCGACCGGATATTGTCTATGCAGATAATCAGTCCACGAACACGGACGAATATCCGATACCACCTGAAATTGAGTCCGGCAACTGCATTCTTATGGATGCCGACAGCGGAATTGTCCTGTATGAAAAAAACAGCGACGAAAAATGTTACCCTGCCAGCGTCACCAAGCTGATGACCGCACTGATTGTCGCAGAAAATGCCAATCTGAGCGACACTCTGACCGTGAGCGCCAACGCAGTATCCAGCGTAAAGTACGGCGACGCAAACGCAGGACTTAAGACAGGCGAGGAATTCAGTGTTGAACAGGCACTCAATATGATGCTTATTAAATCAGCGAATGATATTGCCTATGCTCTTGGCGAACATGTCGGAGGTTCGGTCGCCAATTTTGCCAATATGATGAACAAAAGAGCGGCTGAGCTTGGCTGTCTTAACACTCACTTTACCAATGCGAGCGGTCTTACCGATGTCAATCACTACACGACCGCCTATGATATGGCTCTTATATGCCGTGCGGTGCTTGATTACCCTGTCATTATGAATGCAATATCATATAAGAAATCATATTCCGTACCTCCGACGAACAAGACCTCCGACACACGCTATTACAGACTGTCGCACAGCATGGTAACAGGAAAGTACCTGTACGAATATTGTATCGGCGGAAAAACCGGCTACACGGATGCCGCAGGACACACCCTTGCCACATTTGCACAGAAGGACGGAATCCGCCTGATATGCGTCATATTCAACTCGACCGATGAACAGCGCTATATTGATACCACTGCCTTATTTGAATATGGATTTAACAATTTTCACAAGCTTAATATCTCACAGAATGAGGATACCTTCAGCTTCAATCAGGGCTTAGGGCTGGGCGGTTTCGGAATAAGCGGCAAGGCCCTGAATATAAATTCAGATATATGCCTGTCCGTGCCGGACTCTGATTGTGTCATAATTCCGGTCAATGTCTCCTTCGGCGACCTGACCAAGGAAATTATATACAGACAGCACGGCAGCCTTTCAGATACGATAAACACCGACAGTGAAACAGCGTCAGCTGCTTCTGATGAAGGCAATACCGCCTCAAGCATACTTGCAGATATCTATTACTACTACGGTGCACATGAAGCAGGACACACCAGCCTGTATTTTTCCGGGGCGGCAGCGTCCGGTGACATTCCTTCCGATAACCGGAAGCCAGAAGATGGCTCCGCTGCATCCGATAGCCAGGTTCAATCCGGCAGCTCTGCTGCATCCGATTCAGCCCTCCCATACCTGGCATCGGACACCTCCGCCTCACCTCTGTCAAATGCGGTTACCGTGACCGGGCATTTTATCTACATCAACCTCTGGTTGTTCATCAGCATCGTATGTGTTGTGATTCTGCTTGTGCTGTTACTTATTATAAATGCAAAAAAGAACCGCCATGGTCTGCGGTTCTGATTATAATTTCTTTTTCTGTCTTTTATCGCGGCGGCGCTTGCGGACCTCCAGCTGTCTCTGCCTGACCTCCTCAGCGCCCGCCTCGCCTGTAAGCTTAAGCACCCTTGAGGCATAATACTTCCCATTGTCATCCTCCCTGACTCTGAAACGCCCCTTGATATATCCATGCTCCTTACATTCGGCAAGGCAGTAATGCATCTTGGAATTCATTGAAAACCAGCGAATCTTCTTCCGCGCGGTCTGTCCGCACAGATAGCACCTTGTGGACAGGAGACGCGTATTGTTCACCAGCTCCTCCTTAGTATCATATCCTTTGGTAATATATTTCTCATAGGTTCCATAATTGACTCTTATCTCGTCCTTGACACCTGCAGGTATTCTATAGGTATCTATCGAAAAATATCCCCCTACCCTTCCAAAATCAATACCCTCAAAGACCTTAGCTGTATACTCCGCATCACTTATTGCACTGTGAAAGTCTATATTTTTCTCAATTCCCAACATATCGACAGCCGTTTCCAGCGACCTTCTTGACTTTCCGTCTTCCTTGTCAATCGAAAAAAGCTTCTGTATATCATAGTAAAACAGCGGATATTCCAGTGGATTCTCTATGCCGAAATATTTCATGTTGCGCTGCAGCTCCACAAGATCCGAAGTCCCCCAGGTGCACATTCTGTACTCTCCGTCCGCACTGCACCAGTCAAGGAAATCCTTCACCGCAGCCCCGAAATCCCTTCCGTCCTCCAAAAGCTCCTCCGTGACATGCGTAAGCCCCTTCGCAATATAGTGAAGCTCCTTGTATACCTTCGGCTTAACATAACACGAAAAGCTGTCGATACGCTGCATATCATCATCCAGCTTCACGGCACCTATCTCAAATATCTCGAACGGAAGCTCCACAACCTCATCGCTCTTGCCGCTCGGACACTGATTCCATTCCAAATCAAATACAATATATCTCATATTAACTATCCAATCCTCACTTCCCCGACATCCATATCCGGGAGCTGCCCGTAACATTCCGGACATTTTTGTATCAAGTCACTGACACACAGCCTTAAAAACATTTATCATTATATAAAAAAATTCTATTACTAGCAATGTTTTTTTACCGAAAGCAGCTTTAAGTATTCAGGATAACTTTCTTTACCAAACCTTAGTTTCTGTTTCGTTGCTGCATATTAATATTGGTAGTATAATTATTTTTGTAGTGTGCTTAAATGAAAGTACTATCATGACCCTGCAAGGAGACCTTTAATGAATATAAACTTTAAGAAAAAAGGCTATAAAATCGCTTTAATATCTTTTATAATATTAATTCTTTTCTTTTTTTCCGTATTTTTTTGCACCAACCGAATAAGCAATGAGCTTGAGCACCAGCTTGAAACTAATCTGATTGACGTTGCCAACCAGAATGCTCTTGCCATAAGTAACCAGCTCAATGACAACTACATGCTTTTAGATAGTCTTTTTGCCGAGATTAAGGAGCTTCCCGGCGACATATCCGGGAACGTCATGCTTCTCAAGGGCTTTGTTAAGGCTGATAATCTGAAACGCTTAACCTACTGTACCCCGGACGGAACAGCCTACACCACAGACAATGTCGGAACGAACCTATCCTACAGGGAGTTTTTCAAAAGAGGACTGCAGGGCAAGCCGACCATCACCGGTGTACTGACAGATGCCCTCCGTCCTGATACCGATGAAAAAATCATTATTTTCTCATCCCCTATGTATGACGATACAACGAATGAGCTTCTCGGTGTTTTCGGTCTTGTGTATGACGCTGAAGTCATCAATGCCTCCTTGCAGGTGGAATGCTTTGAAGGGCAGGGCTGCAGCTTTGCCACCAATGAAGCCGGTGATATATCCATTGCCATGAGTTATGATTCCATACAGCTTTCTCAGAACCTGTACACCGACATATTATCCAGGAATCCCGGCAACACAGAGGTAATCAATACCATCCGCCACAATATTTCCTCCAACACACCGAACCTTGGAAAATTATTTATAGATTCGGTTGAATACTACTACTACAGAACGCCTATTCTTATCGCCGATGGGGAGATTGTCTGGAATGTGTTTACGCTGGTTCCTACCGATTATCTATTACAGCGTCTTAAGCCTGTCCGCAACACAATGTACCTTATGATATTCTTAAGTATCTTTTTGGCTATTGCGGCAATGATAGCTTATCTGATTATATTCAGCTCACAGAGGCGCCTTGTACAGCGCCTCGCCTACAGAGACTCCGTGACCGGAGGTGCCAATTATGCATACTTTAAAAGGCAGCTTCTCGCTAAGTCCAGAAACCGCTGCGGATATATAGTCTCAATGGACATCCAGCATTTTTCGAATATCACCATAACTGCCGGAAGTGCTGCTGCCGATGACATGATTAAGAAGACTTGGGAGCTTATAAAACAATCGATAAAAGATAATGAATATGCTGCCCGCGTGAGGGACGATTACTTTGTAATGCTGCTCAATATGTCAGATGACACCGATGTTTCAAGACGTCTTGAACAGCTCTCCGATGAGGTACATGACCTCGCTATAGCTTATGATGCACCCGGAGTAAGAGCCTGCTTCGGAATATATCCTATGGAGAACATAACAGCTCTTGATGATTCATACAATAAGGCCAAGATCGGATGTGCATTTGCCAAGGAACGGCACGATAAATGCTATGCCTTCTATAGTGAGCTTGACCATGAGGAGCTTCTCAAAAACCAGCAGCTTGAGGAACGTTTCGATTTTGCCATAGCCAACCATAACTTTGAGGTATGGTATCAGCCTAAATACTCAGCATCAACTAAGGAAATTGTCGGCTCTGAGGCACTGGTACGCTGGCGTGAGACAGATGGAAAGCTCATTCCGCCCGGACGCTTCATACCTCTTTTTGAGCGCGACGGCTATATATCGCGCCTTGATGAATATGTGTTCAGGGAGGTCTGCCGTAAGCAGAAATACTGGCTGGATAAGGGCTTCAAGGTATGCCCTGTGTCTGTCAACATAAGCCGTGCGACAATCTACGGTGCCAATGTCGTAGATAAATACCTTGGTATACTTGATTCCTTCGAGCTTCCTCACGAATACATACAATTGGAGGTACTTGAGAGTGCTATTTCAGGAAAAGCAGACATTGCCAAGATTCTCGAACGTTTCCGCCTTAGCGGTGTTCACATATTGATGGATGATTTCGGTACAGGCTACTCCTCACTGGCAACACTCAACATGCACTGCTTTGACACCCTGAAGCTCGACAAGAGCCTTATCGACTGCATAGGCGGGAAGGACGGCGAAACACTGCTCCACTACGTTATCAAGATGGGACGTCATCTTGGACTGCACATCACGGCTGAAGGAGTCGAATACGAATCCCAGCTCTCCTACCTTCAGGAACAGAACTGTGATGACATTCAGGGCTACCTCTTCTCGAAACCGCTTCACGTCATGGACTATGAAAGACTTATTACTGTATAGACCTGAACAGTACGCCGGATTATTTTCGGCTGAGTTCTTAGAACATCTTGCTTCGGACAACGGAGCTGATATGCATAAATATAATACGTTATACACTCATAAATTAGATTAGCATGTTTTGACACCCGAATCATGTTATCTTTTTTTCAGGAAATGCACTCGATTGGGATACAGCTCGCAGAACGCCTCCACCGCCACCCTCTGAAGAGGCTCAAACTCCTTGTCCATCCTAAGAATATGCGGAGCTTCATAGGCAAATTTGCTGACCTGCTCCGCAAGCTTTCCGGCAATGCTCTCCTCTGACAGCTGTCCCATCCCAAAAATTACAGACGTGAAGCCTCTTCCGCCGGCACTGATATCCATATATCTCTTACAGGTATTTTTCAACTCCGACACTATTATTTCCTGCTCCATCTCACTTTTTTTCTCAAACTCATACAGCCTAAGCCCCATAAGCGCTTCTATGGCAAGCTTCTTCTTCCTGCCTCCCGGATCCAGCCTGTCACTGTCCGCAATATACTTCAAATTCATCAGATATCCGACAAAGGCATCGCTTTTCGGCTTTCCCTTGCCATATCTGGCTGTCCAGAGCTGATGGCGGAGCAGTCCATCCCCGCTCTGCGTATCACGGCTGTTCTCTTCAAGTATCTGCTGTCTCTTTACAGGATCCAGCTCCGCATAATAGCTGTTCAACCATTCTTCCATCTCTGATTTCCTCTCTGATTTTCTATTTTATAATGTTGTTCTAAGAACTCTGATAAAGCTTTTCTATATATGTGCCACCGAAGCCGGCATATCCTGATAACCCTTACTTTAAAAACTCATCAACATTGTCTGCCGTAACCTTATGATATGGCAGAAAGATATATCGTCCATTTTCAAAATCACTGTCCGGCAGAACCTCCCCACGGAACAGCTTCAGTGCAAGACCTGATATCCGTCCTGCCTGTCCTTCCTTGTCATTGTATACCGTACCCTGGATATAGCCCTTTTTGACAGCTTCAAGAGCACTGTCAAGCCCATCGATTCCGAGAATGACCGGGCGGCTCTCCTGTGGATACCCCAGTGCATCGTATGCCGCTGCCGCTCCCAACGCCATCTCGTCATTATTGGAAATCACAAGCTCAATATCGGTTCCATACCGGTTAATAAGCTGGGTCATTTTATTCTCAGCCTGACCCCGGTTCCAGTTAGCGAATTGATAGCTGAGCTTCTCCAGAATTATGCCCTCCGTCTGAATAGTGCTGACCACACTGTCGGTTCTCATAATAGCATCCTGATGCCCTGCCTCACCCTCAAGCAGGACATATTGAATCTTACCGTCGCTGTTGCGGTCTGCCGCATAATCCCCGCATATAATCTCTGCCGCAATCTCTCCCTGCAGCGTACCGGATTGTGCTGCGTCTCCTCCGACATAGTACAGCTTGTCCCATTGCATTATATCCTCATATACCGGCTCACGATTAAAGAAAATAACAGGTATATTCTGCTGCTTTGCCATTTTAATTATATTTGACGGCTCCGTCCGGTCAACCAGATCGATAATGAGTATGTCACAGCCCGCATCAATCACCTCTCCAACAACCTTGTCCTGAATATCCTGGTCATTTTTGCCATCACGGACCGTCATCGTTATTTTAAAAGTATCCGACTCATATTTTTCAAAATTTTCCTTCATACATTCCGTCAACACATTGATAAAGGGGTCATCCTGCGTGTACAGCACTACACCAACCCTGAGAATATTCCTGTTTACACCATTATCCCTGTGACAGCCCGTCATACATAGTATAATACATAATATAATAACCTTTATTATCCGCTTATTTTTCACACTAATCTCCATTCCCCATTTATATCAGCCTCAATCATAGGTATAGAGTAACTGCTGTACATCCTCCCGGAAAATATCCTCCTTATGAATCAGCCTGTACTCAATGACATGATCCGAAGCGGCATATAAATGCTTATTCAGCACATGGGAAAGCTCCAGAATACTCTTATACCCCATGCTGTAGCCATCAACTAAAATAAGCCCATCAATTACGGAATCATCCAGATAATACACACACTTCATGCTGTTTCCTATTCCATAGAGCTTCGTGCCGGTTCCTTCTTTTCCTGCATACATCGCTGCCGCCTGCTCCAGTGCATTTGTATCGAGCACTAACAGATAATCCACATCCCTTTGCTGCCTGAGAGCCTCAGTAATTGACACATCATAAGTCACACCAATATCAAAAGCGATTTCACAGCCCGTAGCTGCGAGTGCATCAAGCAGTCCCTGCCTGCTGTCTGCGGCATATTCCGTCCCTTCAAGCCCGCCTACAATTCCAACGCTTCTTCCCTCAATGACATTTCTGTTCACCAGATCCTCTCCCAGCGCATAGCCCATGGAATAATTATCAGGCATGATAACCGGCAGACCGGAGTGCTTCGATTGACCACTCTTACCGGCGTTGCCCAGAATATCATTGGCTACCAGTATAACTGGCTTCTGTGTGCGAAGCTCCTTTAGCACCGTCTCTGTGTCATTCCCCGGTGCCGCCTGAATAATAAAAGCATCCACCTGATTATCCAGCTGCTCATATATCAGGGCACTCTCCTCCTGTGCATCCTCAATCTCATCCGTATTACAGATAATAAGATGTATATTCTGCATTCTTGCTGCCTGCTTGACACCGTTGAAAAAGGAATCCCATTTTTCATCACCGGATTTCTCAACGATAACTGCTACCCTCTTCTGGGGCTTTTCGTCCGCAAATATCTGACGCACACACAGCAGCAGCAATATGGCAAGACATATTTCAGACAGCAGAAAGGTGGTTTTAGGTTTTTTCATCGTCACCCTCATTCCCGGGCTTTTTAACCCCATTCTCTAAAAGCTCACAATTTTCTTCCGTATACGGTATCGCCGGCAGATGGATTGTTACCGTTGTGCCCTCATCAGGCTCGCTCTCGACAATAAGACCGTACTTCGCGCCGAACATCAGCTGGATGCGCGTGTGTACATTAATCAGTCCCACTCCCGAGCCGTGCTTTGGCACCTTCTTATTATCCGACAAAATATTCTTAACATCCTCCTGTCTCATTCCCATGCCGTTGTCCGATACTGCCAGATATATATCATTATCCGTTCTCCAGCCCTTAACCAGAATCCTTGGATTATCGTCAGCATCCATATTCCCTACACCATAATATATAGCGTTTTCCAGAATCGGCTGTATGATAAGCTTCACAGTGCAGAACTGATGGATTTCCTCCGAGACATCATACTCCGTCACAAAGCGCTCCTTATAGCGGTACTTCTGTATATTCATATAGTTTTTGCAATGCTTCAGCTCATCCTCAATACTGATAATTGTCTTTCCGTTTGACAGGCTTATACGAAAAATCTTGGCAAGCTCCGAAATCATAAACACCGCATCCTTATTTTTGTTGCCCTCAATCATCCAGGTGATTGACTCCAGAGTGTTATAAAGAAAATGCGGATTAATCTGGCTTTGCAGTGCAGCCAGCTCACTTCTCCTGCGCTTGTTCTGCTGGGCGACAATCTCCGTCATCAGGTGTTCAATCTCCTCATAGGACTTCTGGACAGAATTTCCCAAATGCCTGATTTCGTATGAACCCCCTATATAAATATCCGGCTTTTCACCGGCCTCATATGCTGTCACAGATGCATCCAGCTTGATAATAGGGCTGGAAATCTTCCTCGAGACAATCCTGTTGACCACAAGCAGCATCATGATAAGCATGATAACAATAATTACCATATACATACGAAACTGCTTCACACTATCCGTCCTGACATCCTGAAGTACAACTCCGACCAGCTTCCAGCCGGTATAAGAAATAGTATTTACTATAATAGTCCGTTTTTCGCCGGAGGAGCTGAGCTGATTCCGATATATTCCATCCTCACTGCTGCATGGAATATCCACATTCTCACTGAACATGCCATTGCTGATTTCATTCGCGTAAGGGTGGTAAATCAGCTTTCCATCTCCGTCACATATATAATAATAATGCTCACTGCTCTTATAATTGATACGGCTGAACAGCTTCTCAATAAAGGAATACTTCATATCCACCAGCAATATTCCATTTTCCGGGCGGTCCCCGGATATAAAATCGACCGCCTGACTTAAGGAAATAACCCGGTAATACCTCTTCGCATCATCCCGGAACAGGTTCTGTATATGCGGCGTGGAAAAATGCATATTGGCAACCTTCTCTGCCGCATTCACAAACCATGTCTGTTCTGTAACTTTGATACCCTCCTTCTGAAGTGTGACCGGTTCCGCCACAATCAGCTCTCCTTCCATATCATAAAGTGCAATACTCTGTATCTTATCCTTGTCCGCTTCATAAATAAGATTGAGCTGCTGGTTGAACTCCGGATCGGAAACATCATATACCTGTATAATATTATAGTTTATCGTGTTCGCAAGCTGTCTCATGCTCTTAAGGTATTGCTCCGTCGAGCTGACAATGGACTCCATCATGTTCTGTGTATTGCTGACATCATTATGACGCATTGCCGTTTCATACCGGTTATAGACCAGCAGACCAATGAATATCGAGGTAGTCACCGTCATGAGCGATAGTGCCAGCATAATAACCGATTGTATATCAGACACTTTTGTTTTCTTTTTTTTCATACCTGTTTTCCTATATGCTCCATACGATATTTTGAAGGAGACATTCCGTACCTGCGCTTAAAGACATAGCTGAAATAGTTGGCGTCTTCATAGCCTACATGCTCTGCAATTTCATAGCTTTTCTCTTCTGTTTCCAGCAGCAGCCTTACCGCCTGCTGCATCCGGTAATCCGTCAGATATGTTATAAACGAACTGCCTGATTCCTTTTTAAACATGGATGAAAAATAGGAGTTGGATACTCCAAGCTTAGAGCACACCGTATCCAATGACAAATCCGGCTCTGAATAACAGTCACGGACAATATTTTTTGCCTCCTCAATCAGATAACATAATGAAGATTTCCTGACATTCTTAAATTCCTCCGAAATTGACAGTGACACCTTCACAAGCCAGTCTGATAATGCGCTTTCATCCATCCTGGTAATCTCTTCATAGTCATTCCTGATATTTCCTGTATGGTCCTCAAACTTCATATGGTTATTTCCGCAGAAGCGGTACAGATTTCCCACAATCTCCATGACGGTAAAATTATGCTGCACAATTGTTTTGGCACTATCCTTAATCTTCTTCACCAGTGCCAGAACCGCATGCTCGACATCCTCACGCACACCAATGCGTATTGCCTTGAATACGGCATTCATATCAATATCCTCAAGCTGCGCCGAAGGCTCCTGCCCCTTCGGTGCTATATCCTCAATATTGATAGAACGTCCGGCTCCATATATTACGCGATATGACAGTGCCTCTCTTGCACCCTCATAGGACTGCCTTACAGACAGCAGCTCCCGGCACACCTTGCCGATTCCTACAGTTACAACCGCCCCCAGAAAGCGGTCTGCCCATCTGCAGAACCTGTCGCTGTCATCCGTAAGCCTCTTAATGCTGTCCTCACTCTCAAGATTAAAAATCAGGACGATATTCCCAAGATAAGTAAAATACCTGCAATCCCATCTTGCGCTCAGTCTCTCCTGAACCTCCCGCTGCACCGACATGGAGAGCAGCAGCGGGGACATGCCATCCGGAACATGATTCTGCGATGTATGCATGACTGCACAGCAGTAATAAGGTCCCGGCAGCGAAATTTTATAATCGCTCAGAAATTTACTGACCTCGCCTTCAAGAATACGCCCCTCAATAAGCGAACAGAAAAAGTTCACACGCAGCGCAGGAAGGGAATCTGCATAATACTGCTCCAGCTTGATGACATTGAGCTTCTCATCTCTTTCCTTATCGAGAACACTCTTCAGGCGGCTCAGGCACTCTGAAAGCTCATCGGCATTGACAGGCTTTAAAATATATTCATCAATCTCAAGATGAACCGCCTCCTTGGCATATTCAAATTCATCAAAGCCGGTCAGAATGAGAATACGCACTCCGGGATTTTCCTGCTTCATATAACGTGCCAGCTCCAGACCATTCATATACGGCATCTTAATATCCGTAATTACCACATCAGGCTGTACCTTTTCTGATAATTCCAGTGCCTTAACGCCGTTCTGAGCCTTGCCTGCCACCTCAAATCCAAGTCCCGCCCAGTCGATTCTCTCTTCAATCATATTGGTAACTTCTTCCTCATCATCTACAAGAAGCACTTTATACTTAAACATCTGTCTCCTCCATACTTGATAAGATTTCTTTCTGTATTTACAAAAATGGCACGAATTACCCAATAACCGATTCGTGCCATTTTTTTCTTTATTATACTCTTTTTTTCTCCAAAAGCCTACTATATCACAGTTTTTTTCTACTTTTTCTTGACATACTTAAGACAGTCAAGTGTAACTGCAACCAGAATGATAATACCCTCAAATATAAACTGCAGGTTAGTATCAATACCAAGAATAGTAAGTGAGTAGGTAAGTGCCGTAAAAATCATTACTCCGGTCACAACTCCTGAAATCTTACCTATACCACCTGTAAATGATACTCCTCCAACAACACATGCGGCGATGGCGTCCATATCCCAGCCCTGTCCGTAAGCGGCACTACCGGAACCAATCATACGGTTACACTCCAGCCATGAACCAAATCCGTAAAGTATACCTGCCAGAACGAAGGCTCCCATTGTAACCGCAAATACGGAAATACCCGATACTGCTGCCGCCTCCGGATTACCTCCAACCGCATACAGATTCTTTCCGAAGGTTGTCTTGTTCCAGATAAACCATACAACCACAACCGCAACAACCGCCCAGAGAATGATTGTCGGGAATCTTCCTATTTTAGGAATGAACATTGCCGGAATCGAGGACTCAATTGCTCCGAAGGATACTCCCTTGGTAGCATAGGTTACAAGTCCGAAGATAATAAGCATGTTCGCCATTGTAGAGATGAATGGATGCATCTTAAATTTTGCCATAAAGAAGCCCGCAACGGAAGCAAAGGCAGTTGTCAGAAGCACGCACACAACCAGTGCAAGAATCGCCCTCATAGGTATCGGAATACCCGTGAAATCAAATATATGACCGAATACTCCACCTGTATTAACACCCTTATGCATAATTATTGTCGCCGTTACCATACCCATGCCGACCATTCTTCCTACGGAAAGGTCTGTACCGGTTAACAGAATCAGACCTGCAACACCAAGTGCAAGAAATACTCGCGGTGATGCCTGCTGAAGAATATTCAGGATGTTCGCCATAGTGAGCAGCTGTGTATTCTTCACAATCGGCGTAATAAAGCAGAGAGCAATAAATATTAATATAATTACAATATAAAGACCATTTTTATAAAGGAACTGTGAGGTATTAAATGTATATTTATAATTTTCCAGCTTCTGCTTACGTCTCTGCGCGTAAGTAAACTTCGACATACGGAGCAGATCAATCAGATGATATTCATGCACAAATGCCTCATGCTTTCTGTCCTTTATTTCCTGAAGCTTGGATTCATGCACCATCTGCGCATCATACAGACGGTTCTTATATACATACTTTTCATCCTTGATTTCCTGTCTTTCCGTAAGCTCCGAAAGAGCTTTCGTATGCTCTGCCTTAAGTCTTTCGCGTATTCCTTCATACTCGGCATTCTCTGCTTTTTTTGCAGCCGCACAGCTCTCAACCACTTTTTTATAATAATCATTTTTATAGTGGGCGGCAAGATATGCCTCTGCATCCGCAATCAGCCCGGAGACCTTGTCCTTATTCTTATTCTCAATCTCCTTTGCCTTTTTAAGCTGTTCCTTATCCTCGCGGATTATCTCCTGCTGCTCCTGTTTTGTATAATTTTTATCCTCCTTTGTCAGTGCTATATGTGTTTTCAACGCCTGAACCCGGTCGGAACCATCTACACGCAGGGCATCTATCTGCTCCTGTATTTTACCGATATATTCGTCTATCGGTGCTAAAAGCTTAGCTTCATCTTCTATAGAAAGACATCTGATATCATTTGCCATAGCTCTCGTACTCCTCTCTGTTACAAATACTTTGCACTAAGTCTAAGCAGCTCTTCCTGATTCGTCTCCCTGGTATTAACAATCCCCGCAAGATGTCCGTTGGACATTACACCGATTCGATTGGTAATTCCAAGAATCTCAGGCATCTCAGATGAGACAACAATAATTGTCTTTCCCTGCTTTGCCATCTCTATAATCAGCTCGTAAATCTCATACTTGGCGCCGACATCGATACCTCTTGTCGGGTCATCCATCATGAATATATTAGGTGAACGCTCCAGCCATCTGCCAAATATTACCTTTTGCTGATTTCCTCCGGAAAGATTTGAAATCATATCCTCCGGTCCCATGCACTTTGTATGCATGATTCGTATTTCCTCTGCCGTTGCCCTTACCATATCATCCTTAGAAAGAGCTACTCCCGATCTGTACTGCTTCATATTAGCAATTGTAGTATTAAAGGTAATGTCTGATTTCAGGAACAGACCATCCGCCTTACGCTCCTCTGTAATCAACGCAAAGCCGTGGTTCATTGCATCCCTGGAGGAGCGGAAGTTCATCAGCTTATTATTGTAGTAAACACGTCCCGCTGCTCTTGTACGGATACCAAATATTGTCTCAAGAAGCTCTGTACGTCCTGCACCGACCAGACCGTAAAGTCCGAAAATCTCTCCCTTTTTCACATCAAAGGTAATATCCTGAAGCTTCGGTGCATATTTTGTAGATAAGTGTTCTACCTTAAAGACCACCTCTCCCGGTGTATTATCCACCTTAGGGAAACGATTATCCAGCGACCTTCCTACCATAGCTGCAATCAGCTCATTCATGTCGGTGTCCTTGCTGTTCTTCGTCATTACCAGCGCACCATCCCTGAGAACAGATATCTGATCACATATCTCAAAAACCTCATCCATTTTATGGGAAATATATATCAACGAGATACCCTGCTCCCGTAGCTGCCGCATTATCTTAAAGAGCTTTTCAACCTCCGGTGCCGTGAGGGAGGATGTCGGCTCATCCAATACAATAACCTTAGAATTATATGAAATAGCCTTGGCAATTTCACACATCTGCCTCTTTGATACAGACATTTTTTTCATCGGCTGTGAAAGGTCTACCGTTATTCCAAGCTTACGGAACAGCTCCGCAGCCTCTTTTTTCATTTTTCCTTCATCAATTACTCCCAAAGAATTCTTTGGGTAGCGCCCGAGAAACAGATTATCAATCACGTTTCTCTCCAGACACTGGTTCAATTCCTGATGAACCATCGCAACGCCGTTTTCCAAGGCATCCTTAGGTCCGGCGAAGCTGATTTCCTTTCCATCAAGAATTATTGTGCCCTCGTCTTTTTGATATGTTCCAAAAAGACATTTCATCATTGTCGACTTGCCGGCACCATTCTCGCCCATCAGACCCATTATCGAGCCTTTCTTTACATCCAGATTAATATGCTTTAAGACCTTATTTCTTCCGAATGACTTGCTCATGCCGCGGATCGACAAAATAATATCCTTCTTGTCTTCTGCCATATCACCACTCCTCTTTTAGAAAAGGGGGTGTCAGGATACCCTGACACCTCCAAAGCCTTTGCTGACATATCTCAATCATTCTACTGCTGAAGGAGAGATGTATAAGATGTTGCATTATCTGTTTTAACCATATTTATAGCGAATGCATCATACTCACCAGGGTTGCCGAGACGGTTAGTAATATTAGACTCTGTCTGTCCATCACCGCCGATGTAATCAACCTTAAGGTTCATAAGATCATCGTAGTTCTGGAGAAGCGGCTGGTAGGTTGAGCTTAAGAAGTTATCTGATGCATTGTAAATATTTAACCATACCTTCTTCTCTGGGCTCTTAGCTGTATCAAGCTGGTGTGATACCTTGCTGTATACCTTGGTGGAGTCAGTGAAATCCTGATAGTTAGCTGCTGTAACCGCAATGTTCAATGCATAATAGGATCTCTCAGCCTCACTGTATCTGTAGTCAACGCCCTCATCAAGCTTGTTGCCTGCTTCATCGGCAACACCGATACCTGTATTAACATCCACACCATCAAGAGCGTTTCTGAGAACTCTCAGGGTGAGGTAAGCCTGGACATCTGCATGCTGTGAAATTGTTCCGCCATATCCTTCAGCAATAGCAGCAACCGCATCGCTGTTAGCGTCATATCCAAATGTAGGTACCTTATTGTCCTTTGCCCATGCGTTAAACATTGACATTCCCATACCATCATTATTAGATACAACAACATCAATCTGATCGCCAAAGGAAGCTGACCATGTTCCGATTGCATTACCTGCTGTAGCTGCATCCCATGTAGCACCTGCCGAGTTCTTCATCTCCTGTGATGCAAGCTCACGAACGGTATAGGTCTTTCCGTCTATCTCGATTGTCGCATCCTTTACGATGGAGGAGGAGCCGTCTGCATTCGTTCCTATAGGCGATGGGTCAACCGCTCCTGCCTTATCAACTCCTGTTCCGAGTGCCGAACGAACACCGCGGGTACGTGCAATGGAATCGTTATGTCCAATATCACCGATTGCAAGTATGTATCCGATTACTCCGTCACCGTTACGGTCGATGGTTGCTGCATTAGCCTTGATATAGTCAAGTACCATCTGTCCCTGAAGTTCTGCACCCTGATTGGCATCAAAGCCAACGTAGTAGGTCTTGTCATTAAATTTGAGTGCATCCATGTCAAGCTCTCCCGTTGAGCTGTTGGATGGCTGGCGGTTAAACCACACCAGTGGTTTCTTGCTGTTCTCGACATTGCTGCCCGATGTTGAACTACATGCCGTAAGTGCTGTTGTTGTCATTGCTGCTACTAAAAGCAGTGGTAAAATTTTGTTTTTTCTCATAGCTTAATTCCTCCTTGTGAAGTATGTTCGTTTATTAAGTGTCTTTATTATATTTCACACGCGAAGATATATATATAGAAAATTTTTATATCAACCATGAATTTTTTGTGCATTTTTCATGTTTTTGATGTTTTTAAAGATATTTTTTCATATTCTTTCAGTAATCATGCTTATTTTTTTATAATCTGACCCTGCTTTTATATGCACTATGCCACGTTCGCACAGCCATGTGCTGACGTATCAACCCCTAAGCGGAAGCTAAGCCCTTTCCTGTACCCTGCAGGCTGTGTTCTGTCATTTTCTTTAATATCATGGCAGACCGCTTCTGACAGACAAAAAAAGGCGGTAATGAAGCTAAGCTTCATTACCGCCCAAAAATCATCCTTATATTATTTCTCGAATTTTGCAACCTTAAATTTTCTTATCATTTCACGCAGATTTTCTGCCTCGTTGCTCATCTCCTGACTGGCAGCCGCACACTCCTCTGCTGTTGCCGAGTTTGTCTGGACAACATCATTGATCTGCTCAATTCCTTCATTAATCTGCTTGATTTCTGATGCCTGCGTCCCTAAGGTTACCGCAATATTCGTAACCTGCTCCGTGATTATCTTGGAGCTGTCAGCAACCCCCTCCAATTGCGTAGCAGTCTGTCCTGCAATCACCATACCCTTTCCCACGGCTTTTACCGAGGTCTCAATCAATGCAGAGGATTCCTTTGCCGCCTGTGCACTCTGGTCTGCCAGTGAATTTACCTGATTTGCGACAACCGCAAAGCCTCTTCCTGCCTCTCCCGCTCTTGCAGCCTCGATAGAAGCATTGAGTGCGAGCAGATTTGTCTGAGCGGCAATTTCATTGATTGTTGCAATAATCTTGTCAATCTCCTTTGATGCCTCATTAATCTCATTCATGGAGCTGACCATTTCATGCATCTTTCCATTGCTTTCCAGAATTGCATTTCCAAGCTCATCAACCTTAGCACTGATTTCCTTTGCAGATTGTGAATTTTTGTCTACCTGCTCAGAGACACCTGCTACAGTCGCTGTCAGCTCCTCCACAACTGCTGCCTGATTCGTTGCTCCGTCAGCAAGGGCATTAGCGCTTGCAGCCACCTGCTCCGATGAGCTTGAAACACCGTTGGAAACACCCTGTATTCCCTTAATCGTTTCCGCTATGCTTTTCTCAAACATCATAAAGGAATCCAGAATCCCGACAAAATCTCCCTTCCACTCTACCTCAGGCTTTACATCAAAATTTCCTTCCGCAAACAGCTTCATTGCACGACCGATATCATCCACATAGCTTCCCAGAATACGGATGGACTTACGCATGCTATGTGCCAGACTTCCAATCTCATCATCGGAGTGATACTCCAAGGTGCTGTGCAGATTTCCTTCTGTCAGCTCCTTTGCAACAGCCTCAACCTCATGTAATGGCTCCAAAATCGTTTCAAGCACTCTTCTGCCTATTCTCTTTGCAAAAATCCATGCCATAGACAGGCATACGATGATACACACAATTCCTGCGGCTGCATATATAATGGTGGTTCTCGCAGTCCTATGACTGACCTCATCCGTCATCTCGTCCAGACCGATTGCAACATCAACTGCCTTATTCAATGCCGGCGTACAATTATTGAAGATTTCATTAACTGCCTTTTCCTTATCGCCGCTTTTAATTTCTTCCATAATGGTATAACCGATATTTCCCCATTCGGAAAGTGCCGCTGAATATTCCTTATAGTCCGATTCCGGAACCACCCCCGTTTTCTCCAGCTTCTTTAACTCAGAATCAACCTCTGCAAGCAGCTTTTTTACAGTCTGCTCATAACCGTCATAAGCTGAAGCATCATTATCCAATGCCATCTCCCTTATATTTCTTGCAGCCGCATTGACATTCTTCCTACAGTTCTTTACCGCCTGGTCTGCTACAGTAACATTGTTTATATAATACAGCATATTGGAAAACAACGCACCTATGACTATTATGGAAACTAATCCTGATATCAACATCATAATAATGACTTTTCTATAGCCATAGTTTATCCTTTCCTGCAGATGCATATTCTCCAACTTCTTTTTCACCATACTCTTCTGTGACGACATAAGTTGTTACTTCCTTTCTTTTTTCTTTTTTCTTTTTGATTTCTGCATTACCCTATTTGTGTCTTTTTATATCAAAAATTTTTTCTAAAGTCAATATGTTTTCTGCATTATTCTTTTATTTTATTTTTTTCTGTTTTTCACAAAAATCCCCATGCCGGCGCCTCTGAATTTTCAGCATTTTCACTATATTTTGTGATTATTCAGACTTTTCGCTGAGGATTTTTATAGTACTATCACAGCGGCATCAAGCCCCTCCACTTTTCCGTCAAAGAGGCTCTCCCCGAGCAGATTAACCTTCTGTGCATACTCATTAAATTCCTTCACATTGCTGCTGCAGTTGAAAATCAAGGCAATGGTCTCTTCGCCGTTTTTCCGGAGCATAACAATCGTCTCCTCGTCGTCACTTGTGATTGTCTCAATCAGTTCGCCTTCCACGATGCAGGCATGTGTTTTTCTGACCTGCATCAGCCGCTTATACCATTCATACATCTCCTTGTCCCGGTATTCCTCATCCCAGTACATGCCACGTCTGCAATCCGGATCATTTGCTCCCGGCATCGCCGCCTCGTCTCCGTAATAAACCATAGGCATTCCCGGCAACAGCAGCTGAAAGGCTGCTGCCAGATGCTGTTTTTTCTTATCATTATTACATAGGTGCAGGAATCTTGCCGTATCATGGCTGTCAATCAGATTCCACATAAGCGGATAGCACTTTTTATTAAGCCTGCCCTCCAGATACCCAAGATTCTGTACGAACCGGCTCACACTGATTTTTTCATCCGCAATCAGATCTATCAGGTTAAGATAAAACGGATAATTCATGACCGTATCCCATTCATCCCCTTCAAGGAAATCCCCTGCGTAGTGCCATATTTCTCCAACTATCAGCGCATCCTTCTTCACTGCCTTGACTGCCCTTCTGAAGCGCTTCCAGAAAAAATGGCTGATTTCGTCACCTACATCCATTCTCCATCCGTCGATATCACATTCCTCAATCCAATAGCAGGCAACGTCTGTGACGAATTTTTCAACATCAGGATTTTTCAGATTAAGCTTTGGCATTCCGCCGTAATAAGCAAAGCATTTGAAGTTCGGAAGCTGTCCCGGTTCATTTCTAAGCGGAAAATCATCAATAAAATACCAGTCACGATATTTCGATTTCTCTCCTTTTTCCAGAATATCCGCAAATGCAAAAAATTCTCTTCCCGTATGGTTGAATACCGCATCCATAACCACCTTCATTCCACGCTCATGCGCCTTTTGCACAAGCTCCCTTAGCTCCTGTTTTGTTCCGAATGAAGGATCTATATGGTAATAATCAATGGTATCGTACTTATGGCTGGAATTGGATTTGAAGATAGGCGTCATATATAAGACATCGATTCCCAGCTCCCGGATATAATCCAGGTGCTCAATAATACCTCTGAGATCCCCATGCAGATTATCGGCAGACGTAATCGGTGCCTTATACCACTGACTCCTGTCCACCGGCTGTGAGGCGGCAAAACGGGCCGGGAAAATCTGGTACACCACCTTGTTCGCCGCCCACTCCGGCACCTCAAACATTTCTTCCTCTCTCAGATTCTGCGGACAGTCAAACATTCTGTCCCTGTTCGTAATACATTCCTTGCTGAACTCATAATTACCGTAATATACCTTTTCCCCCTGCATATCCGTAAATTCAAAGAAATAGCGGAGGCATACCAGATGCATCTGAAGCTGCACCTCATAATAATCATGAAACTGTGATGTGGCAGCCTTCTTCATCGGAATCGTCTTTCGGGTATCCTTCAATTCCATCGGGATATACTTATCCTCATAGTGAAGAATTATCTCCTTCATATCATCCTTCTTTACCTGCACGCGTATCACAAATAAATCCTTATCGACCGCATAGCAGAATCTTTTGTCCATATCATGAAAAATTGCTGAATATTCCATAGAAGTTCCCCTTTACATTTTTTTGCTTTTATTGTATTTTAACTCACTTTTTTGTTCAATTCTAACATTATATCCATGATATTTTTAACTTTTTCTACTATTGGACTTATATTACGGCAGCTTACGGAGCGTACTGCCTGAAACATTCCGATATAGTATGGCTGTATGGCAGCAAGCTCTTTTAAATAGGCATCATAATAATACTGCATGGAATCATAATGGCTGTCAAAAATAACAGAAGAACGATTATTACAAAGAAAATTCTTAAGGATTCCCTGCTTGAACTTATGCAGACAAAGCCTATTTCAAAGATTACCATTAAAGAAATCTGTGACTTATCCAATATGAGCCGCTCAACCTTTTATCTTCATTACCAGGATCAATCTGCATTGCTTGAGGACATTGAAAAAAAGGTTCCCGAAAAATAATGCACGGCTACCTTAATATAATTGTTGACTGGATCAATAATGATTTTAACTTAAAACCACACAAGCCCGCAGAAATAATATATCATATATGTAACATCATTGTAACATAAGTCAGCTCCGGAGGCAGCATTTTAAATCACTATCCGAACAAAAGAAAAACCTTGCGGTATGGTCAGTAATTTGCTAGAATGCTAAGTATTATATAAAACAAATGGAGGTATCGCATGAACAGGCTGATTTTTATTCTGGCGTTAGCTCTCCTCGCCGGTATCATTTTCCTGATCACGGGGCGGAACAGACGGCAGATCAAAAGAATTCCTCCGGGGATGTCAATCTTATGCCAGCCGCCCGGAAAACGATATGTGCTTTATGCACTTGGTGTTATGGTGCTGGTAGTTGTGGGATTTTTTTCGGTGCTGTTTGTGATGGATGGAGCACCGGAGGAGGCCATAGGAATGTGGGGGCTATGCGTGGGCATGGCTGTGTTGGTGTTTGTTCTGACGATCTTTGGCGGAAATGTGATGGCCAGAGAATGCACATATTTTGACCAGGAGCGGATTCAGATTGAGCGGGCATTCCGGAAACCGAAAACATTTGCGTGGGAGAATATCCGGCGGATCGATGGAGGATTTGACAGGAAGGTAAATCTGTATTTGGCAGATGGTACGAAGATACTTACGGCGGATATCAGCATGGTCAATTATGAAACATTCTGTCAGATGGTAAAAGTCCGGTGCCCGGAGGCTGTCAAAGGATATTACCTGTCACAGGCTTATGACCGTCCCAATAAGCGTATCCTGCGCTATGGTTCGGAGTACTACGTGCTGGCGATTATTGGGCTTATGATGCTTGGAATATATGTAGCGGCGCTTTTGTCTTCCGATGGCAATATATTCTTGCAGGAGCTTTTTAAGCAGCGTTCATCGTTTTCTGAAATATTTTCAGTATGGTTTGCACCTGTCTGCGGCGTGGTAAGCCTGATCGGTCTGTTTATGCTTTGCAATACAAATATCCGATATTTTGAAGAAAAAATGACGGTGAAATTTCCTCTGCGAAGGAAGAAAGATGTGTACTGGAGAAATATCCGGCGGATTGAGGGAATCGCAGTGCAAGTGAACGGCAGAAAAGTCTGGAAAAAGCTACGTCTGTATACAGATGATACTGTATACAAATTAAATGTTGGATATCTGACCTATGGAAAAGATGATTTTTTCGCAGCGCTCCAGAAAATGGCTAAGCGGTATGAGATCCCATGGACGACGGAGATACGATAGGCATCCCGCATTGATAAGTATTCCGGGTGATTATTTTCACCTAAATCGAAAAAAGCAGCAATGCTTTCTCCATTGCTGCTTTAAATGATGTTATTGTATATTTAAAATAATAGCTGAAGCCCCATTGCTATGACCCACATATATGCACAGGTCTTTGGAATCATTAATAATCCAACCTTTGGTCTGGTCTTACTAAGTAATGTTACAGGAAGATAACAGCCAAAAGAGATAATAATAGCCGCAGCCATCCTGGTCATATGGTATCCATAGGTATTTCCTGAAATTATATACAGAATGATTACACCTATACCGGTAATTGCAAAAACCGAATTTCTTATAATGGATAATTTGATATTTCCATCCTCTGTACACCAGTTATTCTGCGGAAGCATACAGATTACAATTCTTACTACCGCCGATATCCATATAACAGCCTCCAGAATCACCGGCAGCTTCAATTCCGGGAATGTAAACTTCCAGATATACATTAAAATAATATAAAATACAGTCATGGTGATAGACGATACCTGCAATCCTATTCCCAGCTGTCTCTTTATCTTATCATTACTTCCGCACACTGCCCGTATGATTCTAGGTACCAGATGGAAAGCATCCCCTCCGCAAAGTGTCAGCGTTAATATTCCATACAGGATAAATAAGGTCTTTCCCTGCGAAAAAAAGAAAAACAGCATTGCCGCAATCAGATCAAAAATCAGATATGCCACATCAAAAACTGCTTCCATTACATCCGGAAGCTGTGGTTTATAATTGTTCTCTTTCATGATTAATCCTGCTCCCTTCCAATCAATTGACTATAACACAAATAATTTCCGATAAAAATAATTCCTGCCAATGCCAGCGCCAGCCCTAGTCCGGAATAAAAAAATGCAATAAATATCTCCGGAAATATACCGGCTGCACGGAATCCGATTCCTCCGCTCATCATACAGGTCATAATTAAATATGCTTTCCAGTCAAAGAAATGCCAGAATGGCCGGCGCTCTTCGTATCCCAGTATCCTTTTTGTGTGCTTTTTGCTCATCTTAAAAAACATTAAGCCAAACAGAAGAAATACAACTATCGACATCAAATATAAATACCATTTTCTTTCAACATTCATATATGACATCACCCCCAGGCGTGCAACATTAAACCCGGCTATCATCCACACAATGCCTGCAATCAGCAGTAATGTCCTTTTCCTTACACAGAACTTAGCCTTCATCTTCCTGCCTCCTTACTCATTTTCAGTTGTTCTTCTGCGTTGCAGCAGATCTTGTCAAATATATTGATACATATACGCTTTTCCTCTTCTGTCAATCCGCGTAAGACATTCCTGGCAAACTGTTTTTGTGCGTTTATTCCTGCTTCTACGATCAACTCTGCCTTATCCAGCAAGACAATCTCAATATGCTTTTTATTATCTTCACTTTGTATTTTTCTGATAAGTCCCTTGTTTTCCAAAGCCTTCAATGAAGTTGATACATGAGATTTTGTGGATTTTCGTATCTTTACTATTTCAGCCGCGGTATTATGCTGCGGATTATTGTGCAGGAACATGAGTATATCATATTCTATCTGTGTTAATCCGTAACGGTCACATACCTCTCCTGAAAGCAATTCATAATAGCTGATAATTGTTTTATGCTTATCCCAAAAGTACATCTCAGCCTCCTTTATCGTTCTATTTAGAACGATTGTATAACAATGCTTCCGTACTGTCAATAAATTTATAAAGAATTTATATGATGTTGGGGGCAAAACATGTGCTATAAACTTAGCGTGTATAACGTATTATATTTATGCATATCACGACTTTTGGGAGAAGCTTAGATGTTCTTAGAACATCTTGCTTCGGACAACGGAGCTGATATGCATAAATATAATACGTTATACACTCGTACATTAAATCAGCATGTTTTGACCTTAATATCTTTATATATGATTTTCTGAGTGCCGCATGGGAAATCACATTGCAGCTTCTGCAAGCTCCGTCATAATAAAAATATCTCCATCATTTCAAAAGAGAATGACGGAGATATTTCGCCCTGCTTATTCTTGCAGCAGCCAATCAGCTATATCGTGAATTACGATTCCTTCATACGTCAAATCCATGAAGTCGATGAAGATAATATTGATGTTTTTCCATTTCTCGAAACCGATTTGCTGTATTTATTATACGGTCTGCTGATAGTAATATGATCTATTAGGCAGCCTGATCAGAGAATCGTGCATCGCCTTTTCAGACAGATTTTCTATTAAATTATCATCATATGCTTTGGGAGAATTCCGAGTAAAAGCTTCAACTGATCCCTAATAGTTCTCTTCATGTACCTCAAAGTAGCTCTGTGGATGATTACATACCGGACATACCTCCGGAGCCTTAGTTCCTACCACAATATGTCCACAGTTACGGCATTCCCATACCTTAACTTCACTCTTTTCAAATACCTGTGCAGTTTCAATATTCTTAAGAAGTGCACGATATCTCTCTTCATGGTGCTTCTCAATCTGTCCTACGGCCCTGAATTTTACTGCAAGCTCAGGGAAGCCTTCTTCCTCAGCCGTTTTTGCAAAGCCCTCATACATATCTGTCCACTCGAAATTTTCGCCTTCTGCAGCCGCCGCCAGGTTTTCCTTTGTATTACCGATTCCTGCCAATTCCTTGAACCACATCTTTGCATGTTCCTTCTCATTATCTGCGGTCTTTAAAAATAATGCTGCCATCTGCTCATAGCCTTCCTTCTTTGCCACAGAAGCAAAATAGGTATACTTATTTCTTGCCTGAGACTCTCCTGCAAATGCCTCCTGTAAATTCTTCTCTGTCTGTGTTCCAGCGTATTTGTTTGCTGCCATTTCCTTTACCTCCGTTTTCTTTACCACTTTTTCAAAATCTGATGCCGGGTGCTTGCACAAAGGACATATAAAGTCATCCGGTAATTCCTCGCCTACATATTCATATCCGCAAATTCTGCAACGCCATATTGTCTGACCGTCCTCTGTTTTTCCAACCTCCTGTGGCTTAGGCTTAATATTATTCTGATAATAATCATATGTTACTGAAGGAACATTGCTTAAAACTTCCATATCTGTTATCTCACCGATAAACATCGTATGTGAACCCAAGTCCTCTGTTTTAGTAACTGTCACAGAAATGTATGCATTTGTACCTTCTGTAATATAATAAATACCATTTGTGCCCCTGGCACACTGCTCAAATGCTTCAAACTTATTGGTATCTCTTCCTGATTGGAAGCCAAAATGCTTGAACAATTCAAACTGTGCCTTCTGACTTAAGACTGATACAGTAAATTTTCCTGTTCTTGCAATCATATCATGCGTGTAATTTGCCTTGTTGACGCAGATGCTTAACTGGTTCGGCTCTGAAGCTGCCTGAATGGCTGTATTAATAATACATCCATTGTCTTTTCCGTCTTCCCTGGCAGTCAGTACGAACAATCCATAACTCAGCCTATACATTGCTTTCCTATCCATATTTTTCCTCCTTTACCTTCTCTCTGCATTTCGGGCAAATGCCTTTAAATGAAATATCATAATCCAAAAATTCAATTCCATGAGTGTTATGAATTCTTTCCAGCAAGTCCGGTATTTCATCCATATCCACATCTGAAACCTCACCGCATTTTACACACCTGACATGGTAATGATTCTTCAATGTAAAATCGAATCGGTTCGGTCCATCCGGAACTTCAACCTTTCTTAATGCACCTTCCTCCACCAATATATCAAGATTTCTATATACAGTTCCTTTTCCGATTGTTGGATATGCTTCTTTTATAAATTCATACACTTCATTTGCTGTAACATGTCGTCTCATTTCGTATACAGCATCTCTTACAAGGTCTTTTTGAATGGTATTTCTTCTACTTGTCATTCGCCCTCCTTATTAGGATTAATTCTTAATAAGGATTATATACCACTATTATCCTGTTGTCAATGAAAATAGTAATAATTCTCATTATTATAAAAGCTGCCAAACTGAGCATCTTTTACCT